>FQKF010032667.1_pt1 | contig 18592 bp, 18 predicted proteins | sample 1504521 | NCBI WGS metagenome assembly FQKF01 (sample SAMEA4475357, study PRJEB15587) | soil metagenome | biome: Soil; feature: Field | place: India | collected 2015-03-11 | depth 0 m
CACACCGACAATCCGAACTGGGCCGGCCCAAATACGCCTGTAGCAGAGCCTAATCGGGTACTCAACCAGGACCCTCTGCTTCAAGACCCGGCCACTGAGAATTTTGCCGTACCGCCGGCCAGCCCGGCTGCAGGGCGAGGTGTGCCGTTGAGCGAGCCGAAACTGGACTTCCTCAAACGACCGTTTGCAAATCCGCCCTCTATCGGTGCTGTGGAAGCCAACCCGGTATCTTCGGTCGGTTGGGGCGGGGCGGGTTCTGAAGGGCGGCTTTTCGTTTTTCCAAACCCGGCTCCGGGCGGCGCGTTTTGGTTGGTTTTCCCCGAAGAGGCCGGTCTTGTCTTTCCGCTTCCGGTCGTTATAGCCGATTTGAGCGGGCGTATCGTTGCGGAGCAAATACTCGCAGAGGTAACTGCAGCCGTTAGGGCTGATTTTTTGCCCAAAGGCGTGTATGTAGTGCGCGTTGGGCCTTTTGCAGTAAAAGTTGCGCTGGGTTTTTGACGGTCAGACGGAAGAGGACAGGGAGGACCGCCTTAAGGGCCCGCAGGCCTTTGCCGTCAGGGCCTACGCATCTACCGATGAGCGTGGCTTTATGCCTACGAACACCACATAGCGCCACAGCCCTCCGAAGGCGCGGCATACCTGACAGGTTTTAGGCTCAAAGTACTGCTCCAGCATAGGCAGCAGGTGGCCTTCCATGCGCACGTGGTTGATGCCCATCCAGCGCCGAAACCAGCCGAAGGGTGTGTCGTGAAAGTCCACCACGGCAATGCAGCCACCCGGGCGCAGATCGTCGTAGGCCTGCTCGATAGCGCCCTCGAAGCCGGGGTTGAACATGGTGAGCGCGTAAGAGAACAGCACGACGTCGGCAGGTTCTTTCAGACGGAATTGGCCCTTGCCATAGCTTTTCTCCAACAGAAAGACTCTTTGGGAGTACGGTTTGAGCGCCCGGAAAGCGCGGTCGAGCATATGCCTCGACACGTCAATACCTGTGAGCTGCCAGTCGGGGTGTTGGTGGGCTAAGCGTTTGAGGTTGAAGCCGGTGCCACAGCCGATTTCGGCTATGCGGAGGGCGGGTTTTTGCGGCAGCAGGCGCAGCAGGCGGCGGCGGCCAAAGAGGAAGGCCCAGCGCGTGGCGTCGTAGATGCGCGCATGCCAGAGGTAGTACCGCTGCATGGTTTGCGGCTGAGCGGTGGTTTGTTTTTCTATGGCGTTCATTTAGTGTGCTATTTGGCCGATCCAGGTGCTGGCGTAGGTGCCGACGCGATCCCGGGCGTGGACTTGCTCAGCGGCGTTGACATCGAAAGTAACGCTTTCGCGTACGAAGGAGGGCAAGAAGTCGAGTTCCCGCGCTGCGGAGCGCATCAGCACGCGGGCGTCGGGAGCGGCATTATCTAAGATGAGCCGCCATTCTTCTTCCAAGGCCGGGCGCAGGGCGGGTGCTTTAGCCATCCAGTCCTGGTGGTCGAGCAGGACAAAGTGCGTATACTGGCCCGGGTGCTGGAGCAGGAACTCGCTCAGGGTAGTTGTGTGCGTGCTGATGCGGGTGCTGCGCGTGCAGAGGGTGTTGAAGTATTCTGGGCGCAGGTAATTCGGGCAGCATTCTACCGTGTAATGGCCGTAGAAGTACAGTTTCCAAAAGTAGTTATCTTGGATAGGCAGGTCGCGTAGCACGTGGCGTAGGCATTCCATGAAATAGCCGACCATTCCGTTGGGATAAGTAGCTGCCGCCAGGGCTTGCTGGCTTTCAGGCACGCCGAGCATGCTCTGGAAGACATGTTGGCGCAGCGCCCACGTGAGCAGCGGGCTGAAGAACTTAGGTTCCAATTGGTCGTAGTAATGCGCCTGCTCTTCCAGATCCTGAGCAGCGAAAAGCCCTTTGGCAGCTGCCCAGGCCGACGGATGAGCGCGCAGCCATCGCTGCACCAACCAGGCGGCTATGCCGCTGCTGCCGTGCCAGTAGAACGAACGCCGAAGCCCCTTGCCCGAAAACGCATGAATGAAGCGCTCCCACCACTGCCGCGCAAACGAATCCGACAAGCGCGGCATAACGCAGTCGTAGAGCACTTCGCGCGCATCGGGGGCACGGCCCTGACCAAAGAACCGAAACAGCGTCTCGTGGTCGCTACCCTGAAGGAGGGCCATTTTGAACTGAAGCAGTGCATTCTGGCGCGGGTTTACGTCCACGCAGTGGACACTGGCCGCGTCGTCGAGCAGGTAGTCCAGCGCATTGCAGCCGGCGCTGGTCAGCATGACGATGCGGCTATCCGATTGCAGTTGAAGCAGCTGACGGTCACAGCGCGGGTCTTCCCAGCAGGTGTTATAGACCAAATTTTGGCCATGTATCTGGCGGAAGATGCGCTCGTTGAGCGTGTGTAATAAACCCATGGTCATATTTTCGTAATGGGCAAAGGTAGGGCTGCAAAACTCCCCGGGTGTGTTATGTTTAAATTAAACCCTTCCCCTGGCGTCATGTGCTTAGTGGTGTTTCGTTCTGGGATGGTCGGAATGCCCTTGCTCGCAGCCGGAGGGTGGTGGCGCCCTGGAAGGTATCCTCTTGCAGGCTAAAGGCCAGGTCGAAGGGTTGATGGCGGAGCTGTTGAAAGCGCTCGGCCAGGTCGAAGCCGATGCCAGTAAAGGCAGGGCCGCTGTTTTGCTGTACCGACAGTTGCACGTGCCCGGCGTGCAGGATGCGACTTTGGCCGGTGTCGCGCACGTTTCTGGCCCAGAAGATGGGCGTCATGTTGCCCGGTCCGAAGGGTGCAAACTGTCGGAGCGTGCGCCAGAACGCCGGTGTGATGTCGGCCAGTTCGAGTTCGCTGCACAGGGCGATTTCGGGTTGTTCGGCTTCGGTAGGCAGGGTTTGCCGGACAGTCGCCTCAAAGCGTTCGGCAAAGGCCGGAAGGTGCTCCAGCGGCAGTTGCAGCCCGGCGGCGAAGGTGTGGCCGCCAAAGGCTGTAAGCAGTGCCTGGCATTGCTTGAGTGCTGCGTGCAGGTCGAAGCCCGGTACCGAGCGCCCGGAGCCGACCGCAATTTCGCCACTCTGCGTGAGCACAACCGCAGGGCGGTGAAAGCGCTCCACTAAGCGGCTGGCCACGATACCAAGGATGCCTCTGGGAATGCTGGGATCGAATAGCACGATGCTTTTCTGCTCCTTGAACCCCTTCTGGTGCGTCAGTTGGCGTACGGCAACGGCTGTAGCGGCGCGTTCGATTTGCTGGCGTTTGCGGTTTTTCATCACTAAGTTAGCGGCCTGCCCTTGCGCGCTTCGGCGTTCGGTGGCCAGCAGCAGGCGCACGGCGTCGCGAGCGTCGCCCATGCGGCCGGCGGCGTTGAGCAGCGGGCCGAGACCAAACACCAGATCGCGCACCTTCAACGGCGGGGCATGGCCGCTTTTTTGCAGCAAGGCCCACATGCCGGTGCGCGGCTGGCGTTCGATGCGTCCGATGCCGAAATGCGTAAGCACGCGGTTTTCGCCGACCAATGGCACCAGGTCGCAGCACGTGCTGAGGGCCACAAAATCGAGCAGGTCTTCCAATTCTTCTGCCGGCGTTCCCTGGGCCAACGCGAGCCCCTGTGCCAGTTTGAAGGCCACGCCGCAGCCGCTCAGGTGCTTGTTCGGGTATGAGCAATCGGGCCGGCGCGGGTTGAGCACAGCATGGGCGTCGGGCAAAGGCCCATCGGGCAGATGGTGGTCGCACACGATGACGTCTATGCCGTGCTCCCCGGCCAGGGCTATCGGCGCATGGGCCTGAGTGCCACAGTCAATGGTGATGAGCAGCGATGCACCCGTTTGTTGCGCGTAGTCGATGCCTGCTAAGCTGACGCCGTAGCCCTCGCGCTCGCGGTCGGGCAGGTAGTAGTCCAAATGCGGATGAAAGCGCGACAGAAACGCATACAGCAGGGCTACGCCCGAAGTGCCGTCCACATCGTAGTCGCCGTACAGCAAGATACGTTCGCCCTGCTCGATGGCCTGCGCCAGGCGCTCGACGGCGCGGCGCATATCCTGCATTTTAAAAGGCGAATGCAAATGGGTCAGTGACGGGCGAAAGAAGCGTTTGGCATCCTCGAACGTGTGCACGCCGCGCTGTGCCAACAGGCGACAAAGAGCCGGGTGAATGCCCAGCATTTGGCGCAACTGATGTACAAGCGCCTCATCCGCCTCCATGAAGCGCCAGCGCGGCTCCAGCATCGTCATCGAACAAAAGAGGGCGACAATTCGGAGCCGAAAATTAGGGCTTTATTTGATAACCCGAATTTTCATCCATACATCCTTTTTGGGACGGTCAGCCTGGCCAGTTTCTACGGCGGCAATTTTATCAATCACGTCCAGCCCCTCGATGACGCGGCCAAACACCGTGTAATCGCGGTCTAAGTGCGGTGTGCCGCCAACTTTGCGATAGGCTTCGCGTTGCTCGGGCGTGTAACGGAAGCCGCGCATCATTTCCATCTGGTTCAGCTGGGCTTCTTCTACCGGGGCCCCCTGCACGATGTAAAACTGCGAGCCGCTGGACTCCTTTTTCGGATTGTTGGTACGCGCGGCCGCAATGGCACCTTTGAGATGCACCAGCGAGTCCACAAATTCGGCGGGTATCTGATAGCCCGGGCCGCCCATGCCCAGCATCTGGCCCGGCGCAGCATTGCGCGACTGGGGGTCGCCGCCCTGAATCATGAAGCCGTTAATGACCCGGTGAAACAGCAGCCCGTCATAGAAACCCTCTTCGGCCAACTTCAAAAAGTTGTCCCGGTGCTTGGGCGTGCTGGCAAATAACTCGGCTAGCATCGTGCCGTATTCCGTTTCGATTTCAATCAGACAGCGCTCCGGCGCTTTAACCTGGACGACTTTTTCCACGCTCTTGCTTTTTTTGCCCTGCAGGGCGGTGAGTTTGACTTTGTAATTGCCCGAATGCTTGTACGTGTGTGTTGGATTGGCTTCGTTCGACGTGCTGCCGTCGCCAAAATCCCATTGGTACGCCTCCGCACCCGATGACTGATTGGTAAACGACACTTTTGCCGGCGCCGTCAGGTTTTCCGGAAAGGAAAAATCGGCAGCCAGCTTCTTTTTCTTTTGCGCCAGCAACGGCGCAGCGCCCAACAGGGCCAAGAACAGCAGAAGGATGTTTGTCTTTTTCATACTCTTTGTAACCGCCAAACTTGTTTGGCCGGCATTTTCATGCTATTAGCAAAAAACTACCGCCCCCCCGGCGGGCAGTGCGTCTTGAGGAAGTTAGTGAACAGGGTAGCCAAATGTCGGCTTGTCCCTTCGCCTTCTGAGATGCTGTGCGAGCGGTTGGGGTAGGCCATGAACTGGAATTGCTTATTGTGTTTGATGAGTTCGTTGACGAGGATTTCGGCGTTTTGGTAGTGCACGTTATCGTCAGCAGTGCCGTGGATATACAGCAGGTTGCCGCGCAGGTTTTTGGCGTAGGTTATGGGTGAGCCGGCCAGGAAGTCTTCGCGGTTTTCTTGGGGCAGGCCCATGTAGCGTTCCTGGTAGATGTTGTCGTAGGTCAGCTGGTTGGTGATGGCAGCGATGGCGATGCCGGTGTGATAGATGTCGGGGTGTTGGAATAGCAGGTTGAGGGTAGCAGCGCCGCCGCCGCTCCAGCCGTGGACGGCTACGCGCGAGGTGTCAATCCAGCGCCAGCGTTGGAACATGGCCTGGGCGCCCATGGCCTGGTCTCGGATGTTGACGATGCCAATCTTGCGATAGATGGCTTTGCGCCAGGCGCGTCCTTTAGGGGCGGGGGTTCCGCGTCCGTCGAGCGAGGCGTAGATGTAGCCGTCTTTGCTCATGTCGCCGATGTAGAGGCGGTTGCGTCCGATGCCAAAGCGGTCACGCACGGTGGTGCTGGCCGGTTCGGTATAGACGTAGAAGACAATCGGATAGCGTTTGGTGGAGTCGAAGTCCGCAGGTTTGACCATCCAGCCGTCCATCGTAATGCCGTCCTGGGTGGTTACTTGGAAGAACTCCACTTTTTTGTCGGCGGGTGGTTTAATGTCTGTCGGGATGGCTTCTTTGGGCTCGAGCGGTTTGTGGTCGGGCAGGGTGATCCACTCTTCGGCGCGCGGGGTATAGTGGTTGGAGAAGGTATGCAGGGCATAGCGCGCATTGGGCGATATGGCGTAAGCGTGTGTGCCGGCCTGTCCGGGTGGCGACAGGCGTTCAGGCCGACTTTTACCGTCCATGCGGATGCGGTACAGATACTCCTGAGTGGCGTTGTCGGGAGAAGCTATGAAGTACAGGTGTCCGCCTTTTTCGTCTGCACGTACAATGCGGATCACGTCGTAGTCGCCAGGCGTCAGTAGGGTTTCCGACTTGCCGTTGCGGCTGATTCGATAGGCGTGCCGCCAACCGTCTTTTTCTGATACCCACAGGAAGGAGCGGCCGCCTTCAAGCCAGTCCCAGTAGCCTTTTTCGCCGTCAGCTTTCAGGTCTACCCAAGCATCGTCGGTTTCAGTGTAAATGGTCTGAGCTTTTCCCGTAGCGACGGAGCAGAGCAGCAGCTGGCTGACGTTTTGCTTGCGGCTGAGCTGTTGCAGGAGCAGTTCTGCTGCATTGGCGGCCCATTCCATACGCGGCAGGTAGGTGTTGGCCGGGTCACCGGGCAGGTCCATCCAGCGCGTTTGGGCGGTAACTACGTCTACGACGCCGATGCGATACGGCGAGGGCGGCTCTCCCACTTTGGGGTATTCTACGGGCACGATGATGGAATAGATGGAGTCGAGGTTATTAATCATGTAGAAGTCGCGCACCCGGTTGGCGTCAATCTGCCAGTAAGCGATTTGTCGGCTGTCGGGGCTCCAGCGGAAGCCGTCGCGGCAGTCGAACTCTTCTTCATAGACCCAGTCGAAGGTACCGTTGATGAGTTTGCCGCGCGCGTCGGTCTGGGTCAGTTGGGTTACCTTGCCTGTGTTCAGGTCTTCCACGTACAGGTTGCGTTCGCTGACGTAAGCGACTTTTTGCCCGTCGGGCGAAAACTTGGCGAACATCAGCGACGAGGTCGGGCGGTCTTTGCCCAGCTGGCGCAGTTCGCCTTTTTTCAGGTCGAGCACCCAGTAATCGCCGCGGGTATCGTAGCGCCACACGCGCTGGGTATTGGTGTAAAGGAGCACCCGATTTCCGTCTTCCGAAAAGAAGAAGTCGCGTACCGGCATAGGGGCCAGCGCACCCGGCTGCGTCAGCTGTTGCGGCGAAACAACCACCTCTTTTTTACGGTCGGGAAGGGTAACTTTGACAATTTGACCCGGCCTTGCTTCATACTCCCAGTAGCTGTCGCCCGCGGGTGTCCAGTGAATCTCTTGTGCCCGAGCAGCTAACGCCAGGAGACATAAATAGCCTGAAATGAGGATCTTGCGCATAGTCGGAAAGGTCTGAAGAAAGGCTGGAACAAGCCCAATGACCGGGCAAAGATAGTTTCAGCTCTGTCATCTGAGCGATGTGCTGCTGCCGAGGTGCCGTCCTCGGGCTGCTACGAACAATTTTTGTGCCTTTGAGCAATCACTCGGCTCTGCCGGCAACATCTGTTCGCCATTGATTGCATCGCCCGCGAAAAATTTAGCCCGTTTAGGCAGATTTTTTCTAAACAAACTCCGTAGCACCCTTGTTACCTTTGTCGCCTGAAGAGGCGGAGTAGAATCAATCTAAATTCACGGAGCATTTTCAAATCATGGACAAGCGCAAACTTATTTATTTGGACAACAACTCTACCACGCCTTGCGACCCGCGCGTAGTGGAGGCGATGCTGCCTTATTTTTTTGAGAAGTCGGGGAATGCCGCCAGCCGCAGCCATCCTTTTGGCTGGGAGGCCGAAGAGGCCGTGGACTACGCCCGCGAGCAAATCGCCCAGCTCATTGGCGCCGAAGACAAGGAGATCATTTTCACGTCGGGCGCCACAGAGAGTAACAACCTGGCGCTCAAGGGCGTGTTCGAGATGTACGCACGTAAGGGCAACCACATCATCACGGTTGAGACAGAGCACAAAGCCATTCTGGATACCTGCCGCCATCTGGAGAAAATGGGCGCGGAGGTGACGTACCTCAAGGTCAACTCCGAGGGTTTGATTAGCCTGGACGAATTGGAGGCCGCCATTCGCCCGACGACCATTTTGGTCAGTGTAATGTGGGCCAACAACGAGACGGGTGTCATTCAGCCCATGCGCGAGATTGCAGCTATTTGCGAAAAGCGCGGCGTGCTCTTCCACAGCGATGCCACGCAGGCGGTGGGCAAAATACCCACTTTTCCGCGCGAGGTGGGCATTCATCTCATGTCGTTCACGGCCCATAAGATGTACGGCCCCAAAGGCGTTGGTGCCTTGTACGTGAGCCGCAAGAGCCCGCGCGTCAAAGTAACTGCCCAAATGGACGGCGGCGGCCATGAGCGCGGCATGCGTTCCGGCACGCTCAATGTGCCTGGTATTGTGGGCTTTGGCAAGGCTGCTGAAATTGCTCGCCAGGGTATGGCCGAAGAAGCCGAGCGCCTGCGCCGCTTGCGCGACAAGCTGGAAAATGCGCTTTTGCGACTGGAAGAAACTCAGGTCAATGGCTCGCGAGAACACCGCATGCCGCACGTTACGAACATTTCGTTCAAGCATGTCGAGGGCGAAGGTCTGATGATGACCTTCAATCAGCACATTGCCGTGTCGTCGGGCTCGGCATGTACATCGGCATCCTTAGAGCCTTCTTATGTATTGGTGGCCATGGGCTTAGGCGACGACCTGGCGCATTCGTCCATTCGCTTTTCGCTTGGGCGTTTCAACACGGAGGAAGATGTTGATTTCGCCATCGAGGCCGTTACGAAAGGCGTGAGTCACATGCGCGAGCTCAGCCCCATCTGGGAAATGTATAAGGAAGGTGTTGACCTCAGCAAAATTGAGTGGGCTGCTCATTAAGATTAAAAAGAAACGCTATGCCTGTTCAAAGCCCGCCCGATCCCATTTCTGCGCTCCTTTACCGGATCGTTTATTTCGTCCGCGGCCTGTGGTATAGTCTTATCAAAAAGAAAAAGTCCTGACGTTTTTTCAAACAAATACCCTGTCTTTCAAAAATATCCTGTGCTATGGCATACAGCAGCAAAGTCTTAGATCACTTTCAGAACCCGCGCAACGTCGGTGTACTGGACAAGAATAAGAAAAACGTGGGCACCGGCTTAGTGGGTGCTCCCGAGTGTGGCGATGTGATGCGCTTGCAAATTGAGGTGGACGAAGAAACGGGCGTCATCCGCGATGCGAAGTTTAAAACCTTCGGCTGCGGCTCGGCGATTGCCTCTTCTTCGTTGGCCACTGAATGGCTCAAGGGCAAAACCATCGAGGAGGCCCTGACCATTGACAATATGGACATCGTGGAAGAACTTGCCCTGCCGCCGGTGAAAATCCACTGCTCCGTGCTGGCCGAAGATGCCATCAAGGCCGCCATTGAAGACTACAAGCGCAAGAACGGCCTTTCAGAAGAGCCGAGTCAGACCACTGAGCAAGCAGCAACTGCCTGATTATGATTTACGTAGCCGATAGCGCCAAAGCCAAAATCGCTGAAATCCGCGCTGCTAATGGGGTAGGCGAGGACTACTTCCTGCGCGTGAGTGTCGTGTCCGGCGGTTGTTCGGGCCTGTCGTATAAGCTCGACTTCGACAACGAGATCAAGCCCAACGACCAGGTCTTTGAAGATAATGGCGTTAAGGTGGTTACTGATTTGAAGAGTTTTCTCTACCTTTTTAACACGACGCTGGAGTTCTCCGGCGGCCTCAACGGCAAGGGCTTTCATTTCAATAATCCTAACGCTACGCGCACTTGTGGCTGTGGGGAAAGCTTCGCTGTTTGAGCACGGGCGTTTTTTCAGTGTAAAGAAATCAGGCAGGCGTCAGCCCTTTGTCAGGGTTGGTGCCTGCCTTTTGCTTTTGAGGAGGGCGACCATCGGCGCGAAGCACAAACGTTTTTAGCCGCCTGAGGCAGCGTATGTGCAGATGTGTTCGTTTCTTTGACAGTCTTGTACGCAGATATGCTCATCCAATGAACATCGCCTGGGCTTTGGACTTTTCCGAAAGCGACTTTCTGGCAGCTCTCGCCCGGCAAGAGCGGTGGGCACAGCAGGCGCTTTATGAGCAACATTACGGCAAGATGATGGGTATTTGCCTGCGTTATGCCAGCTCGCGCGATGAGGCTTTAGACCTGTTGCACGAAAGTTTTATCAAGATATTTCAAAACATTCACCGTTATCAGCCCGATACTTCGCTGAGCGGCTGGATGCGCACTATCGCGGTCAATACTTGCATTGACCACCACCGGCGCAATGCCCGACGCCGCACGGAGGACTTGGAGGAGGCCCAAACCTTCTCCGCCGGCGACCCCGACGCCCTTAGCCGCCTGAGCGAGAAAGAAATCTTAGATGCCGTGCAGCGCCTGTCGCCCGTGTATCGGGCGGTGTTCAACCTTTATGTTGTCGAGGGCTATTCGCACAAAGAAATCGCCGAAGCGCTGCAAATCACCGAAAGTACCTCGCGCAGCAACCTCCTGAAAGCGCGTTACAAATTGCAAGAGTACCTCAGCAGGCCCCCAAGCATCGCACGCGACGAGGCCGCTGCTGACCAGACCATATCCGAGACATCATGACCGAGCAACCGTTCGACCGCCGACTGAAAGAGGTGTTGGAAAACCTCGAGCCCCCGTACGACCCGACGACGTGGGAGCGACTCCAGCGCCGCTTAGATGCCCAAACGGGCGATGTGCCGCCAGCAGTAGATGATGCAGCCTGGGACGCCGGCATTCGCGAGCGCCTTGAGCGCCTCTCCGCCTCTTATGAAGCAGCCGGCTGGCAGACCTTGCTCGCTAAAATGCGCTTGCAAACTCGCCGACAGTGGTACGTGTATGGGGCAAAGGCGGTAGAAGTGCTCCTGTTGCTGCTCCTGGTGTGGCTCTGGGCCCCTGAGCAGGGGCGGCCTCCGGCGCAGCCTTGCGTCCCGTCCTCTTCGCAAGCGATTGCTCAAAATGCAGAAGACGTCAGGGCCGCAAAATCTGTACCTCCCGAACCGTCTTCCGTGCCATCTTCGGCATTCTCGACCTCCGTCAGCGTCTCTAAAACAGATGCTACGAAGACGACGGTAGCGCACCCGGCGCATGGCAATGAGCTATGGCCACAAAATGCCGGCGAATACTCAGACGTGTCGTTGCCTGCAGCCAATGCAGATAGCTGGGCAGAGGAACTTTCACTGCGCTCGGCCTTTTTGTCGCCGTTGTCGGTGCCCATACCGGTACCGCTGTCCTCGGCTGCGTCTTCGTCTGCTGCAATAGCGCCTATTCCCTCTGAAAACCGCCCCGAGCCGGCCGCTGAGCGGCGGTTTTATCTTTTGGGAGCGGTCAGCGTGCAGCGCAACTACAACAGCGCGCTGCCCGATGCTCAACGCGTTACCTGTGGCTATGGCTTTTTGCTTCGAGCCGAATACCGCAAACGCGCCTGGGCGTGGGGCACGGGGCTAGAATATGCCAGCCTGGCTTTTGCGCCCCGATACCAGGAACGTATCTTTCGGGGAACGCCGCAGACCGGGTACTATGCCGCCTCAATGGCTGAGGTGCGCGCTGATATGCTTTTGTTCCCATTCGTCGTATCGCGCTGCATCCGGCATGCTGACCGTTGGCAGGTGTGGGTGATGGGCGGCTTCACGGCGCATTTGGCGCTCGATAAGGCCTATGATTACGATTACCGCTACTATCTGCCGGGCCATCTGCCGCTGACGCAAGCCGATCCGAATGCCCAGCCGCATCTGCTGGAGCGAGGGCGAGGGTTACTAGAAGGAGGCGGTTTTGCCTCCAACGCTTATGCCTCTGCCGATGTGGGCCTCCGTTGGGAATACGGTGTTGCCGGAGGCCGCTACGGCTGGTACGTGCAGCCTCTGTACCGGCGCGGGCTGACGCCCGGCATCGGCCCTAATGCCAAACCGCTTCACGCCTGGGCGTTGCAAGTGGGGCTGCGGATGACGCCTTAACAGAAGGCGCCCGGAGCCTCTCGCGATAGCCCTGCAAGGGCGAGTTAGTCGGCATAAATCTCTCTCCGCGCGGCCTTGAGCGTATTCATCAGCAGGGCGGCCACTGTCATAAGGCCTACGCCGCCGGGCACGGGAGTGATGTAGCTGCATTTGGGCGCTACGGTCTCGAAATCCACGTCGCCTACCAGTCGCGAGCCGCTTTTGCGCGTAGGGTCGGCGATGCGGTTGATGCCCACATCAATGACAACGGCGCCTTCCTTGACCCAATCAGCCTGCACGAAGTTGGGTTTGCCAATGGCGGCCACCACAATATCGGCGCGGCGCACCTCGTCGGCGATGTTGCGCGTACGCGAATGAGTGAGTGTTACGGTGCAGTCGCCCGGGTAGCCTTTGCGCGACAGCAGCAGGCTCATGGGCGTGCCCACGATGTTGCTGCGGCCCAGTACAACGCAGTGTTTGCCGGCAGTTTCGATGTGGTAGCGGCGTAGCATTTCCACGATGCCAAACGGCGTGGCGGGCAAGAAAGCCGGCATGCCCTGGGCCATGCGTCCGAAATTGATGGGGTGAAAGCCGTCCACGTCTTTGCGGTGGTCAATGGCCAGCGTGATGCGCTCTTCATTGATGTGAGCGGGCAAGGGCAGCTGTACGATGAAGCCATCTACGTCGGGGTCTTCGTTGAGGCTTCGCACGATGTTCAACAGCGCGGCTTCGGAGATATCGGCCGAGCGGCGCACCAACGAGCTTTTAAAGCCGACCTGTTCGCAGGATTTGATTTTGCTGCCGACATATACCTCGCTGGCAGGGTTGTCGCCCACGAGCACGGCGGCCAGATGCGGGACTTTGCCGCCGTGCTGGCGAATGTCTTCGACCACAGCAGCGAGTTCTTGTTTAATGGTTTCGGAGAGCAGTTTGCCGTCAAGGAGTTGCATGGTACAGCGATGTTGGGTTAGCGAAGAAGCGTTAAGGTGATGTAGCCAGTAGCATTTTTCCATGGGGTTTCGGGCTTCTGGCCGTTGAGGGGCATATTTCCTACGACATTCTCCCACTGAGGGCCACTGTCACGGTCGCCATAGGCTAAGGCGAATCCTATTTTTTTGCCTTCTTTGAGCAGTTTTGGGATGTTCTCGCCGCCGGGGCGGTACTGTTTGCCATCGTAAACGCGCAGGGCAATTTCCCAGGTGCTGGTGTTGTCGCGGCTGATGCGGCGCACCCAGCAGTGGTCGTCGAAGTTTTGCCTGATACTGTCCGGAGTGGCATCGAAGACGCGGCCGTCCAGCGGAGTGTGGTAGGCAAAGGCGTTGTAGTCGGCGCGTTCGCCACCGGAGGCGTCCTCATCTATGAAGAGGAGCAGGCAGTCGGCCAGCCGTGGTGCTTTTAGGTCAGCGATGGTGCTTTCGGTCAGGGTATCGTCGTTTATTTCGACCAAGAGGTAGAGGTTGTTTTCGTCCCAGGCGATTTTGTAGCGCCCTTGAAAGTCGGTGGTTTTTGGCGCATTTCCCTGCCAGTTATGGTTTATAGGTCGCCAGTTTTGGTTTTCCCAGATGGCGTCGGCTCCACTGCCGTCCACCACCGGGGTGCCGTAGGCGACATCTATAGAGGCATCTGCGGTATTGTTTGTGGCCTGTTGCGGGTGGTTGTTCTGACATGCTGCTCCGAGCAATACCGAGAGCAAAAAAAGGGCATGGAGATTTTTACAAGACATACGTAAGACGGCGTACGGGCTCATATGGGCAAATATTTGTTTGAGTGTAGGGGTTGATTACCCTATTTTCAAGAAAAAAATTTTGAAATAGGGTCTTTGGTGTAGTAAAAGTTAGCCAGGCGGTACCTTTGCGGTGGAAAGCGAGCGAAATGTCAGAACGGGCTATCTTTGGCCCAAAACAGTGCAAACTAAAGCGCTTTCCGTTCGTTTTAACGACCAAAATCGCGCAAGTATATGGAGCCTTCTGCTTTTATGCCCATTGTGCTGCAATCTCTGGTGGCCTTGGGCTTTGTCGCTTTGATCCTCATTGTCGTGCCTTTGCTGGGGCCGCGTCGTCAGAGCCGTCAGAAAGGCGAAAACTTCGAGTGCGGCGTCGAGTCGCAGGGCAATGCCCGCATGCCGGTGTCGATTAAGTACTTCATGACGGCCATCCTCTTTGTGTTGTTCGATGTGGAGATTATTTTCTTTTACCCGTATGCCGTCAACTTCCGCGAAATGGGTGTTGAAGGTTTTCTGGCCGTTTTACTGTTTGTTGCCATTTTCGTAATCGGCTTCTACTACGTCCTGCGTCGCGGTGCTTTAGACTGGGAGAAATAGCGCTGCTCGCGGTGCTCCTTATTTTTTTGATTTTTCATTTCCCCATTTCTGTTTCCTACTCCCTCTGCCAGATGCTCACGTTACTTATTTTGGCCACTCTGTATCGGCTGCTATCTTCAAATAAAAGAAAGGAGGAAAAATCATGAGCCACACCATAGCAGATATCCCCGAAGGCTTTGGCGGTGAAGGCTTTTTTGCTACCTCATTGTCGAAGGCTATTGGTTTGGCGCGCGCCAATTCCATTTGGCCGCTACCGTTTGCCACCTCGTGCTGCGGCATCGAATTCATGGCCACTATGGGCAGCAATTATGACCTAGCGCGCTTTGGCATGGAGCGCATGTCGTTTTCGCCGCGCCAGGCCGACTTGCTCATGGTCATGGGCACGATTGCCAAAAAGATGGCGCCCGTACTTAAGCAGGTTTACACCCAAATGGCTGAACCTAAATGGGTGATCGCTGTAGGGGCCTGTGCCAGTTCGGGCGGCATTTTTGATACCTACTCGGTGTTGCAGGGCATTGATAAGGTTATCCCGGTGGATGTCTATGTGCCGGGCTGCCCACCGCGCCCAGAGCAGATTATTGACGGTATCTTGAAAATCCAGGAGCTGGTCAAGCACGAGCCGCTGCGTCGCCGCTATTCGCCCGAGTATCAGCACCTTCTAGAAAAATACCAAATAGCGTGAAGCCCGAACTCATCGTTGCCCGCATCGAACAGCAAAGCCCCGGCGTGCTGGCGTGCCATTACACGGCTTACGACGGCATGCTGACGCTCGAAGCTGCTCCGCAACGCGCATGGGAACTGCTCAAGTTCCTGCGCGACGACGAGATGCTGAACTTCCACTTCCTGACCACCCTGTGCGGCATCCATTACCCCGACGACAAAGGACGGGAGCTGTGCATCATGTATCAGCTGCACAATTGGCCCCAAAATGTCCGCGTGAGGGTAAAAACCTATCTGCCCATCGAGGACCCGCACATCGCTACCGCAACCAACCTGTGGGCCACGGCCGACTGGATGGAACGTGAAACTTACGACTTCTTTGGCGTCATCTTCGACGGGCATCCCAACCTGAAACGCATTCTCAACATAGAAGACCTCGACGTCTTCCCTATGCGCAAGGAATACCGCTTAGAAGACGGTACTCGCACCGACAAAGACGACCGCTTCTTCGGGCGCACCGGCAACGAGGGCCGGCGCTTCGACTGATTATTAGCTAAGAAGCTTTGCGCCTTTGTAATCTCAGAACACTCGTGGCATAAAAACATGGAGATTCAATCCTATTTTTCCTCGCTCGACACTTTGGATGGCGAATTAGCCACCCTCAACCTAGGCCCCACGCACCCGGCCACGCACGGTATTTTCCAGAACGTGCTCAAAATGAACGGTGAGCGCGTCGTCAGTGCCGAGCCGACCATTGGCTACATCCACCGTGCCTTCGAGAAGTTGGCCGAGCACCGGCCCTATAACCAGATAGCGCCTATTACCGACCGACTCAACTATTGCTCGTCGCCTATCAACAATATAGGCTGGCACATGACAGTCGAAAAATTAGCCCGTATCGAAGTACCTAAGCGTGCCCAGTACATGCGCGTCATCGTCATGGAACTGGCCCGCATTGCCGACCACCTTATCTGTAACTCGGTCATCGGCGTGGACACCGGCGCACTCACGGGCTTCACCTATATGTTTCAGGAGCGCGAGCGCATCTATGAAATGTACGAAGAAATCTGCGGTACACGCCTAACCACCAATATCGGGCGCATAGGCGGCATGGAGCGCGACTTCACGCCCGCTTTCCACCAGAAGCTGCGCGATTTCCTGAAGACCTTCCCCGACCGCTTCGAGGAGTTCAACAGTATGCTGGAGCGCAACCGCATCTTCATGGATCGCACCATTGGCGCCGGCCCTATCTCCGCCGAACGCGCGCTTTCCTATGGCTTCACTGGGCCCAACCTGCGCGCCTGCGGCGTGGACTACGACGTGCGCGTCATGGAGCCTTATTCCTCTTACGAAGACTTCGACTTCATCATACCCGTCGGTACCCAGGGCGATACTTATGACCGCTTCATGGTGCGCCAGGAAGAAATACGCCAGAGCCTTCGCATTATCCGCCAGGCTTACGAAAACCTGCCCGAAGGCCCCTACCATGCCGACGTACCGGCCTACTATTTGCCGGAAAAGCCCGATGTCTACACTAAGATGGAGGCCCTTATTTATCATTTCAAAATCGTCATGGGCGAAGTGCCTATCCCTAAGGGTGAAGTTTACCACGCTGTCGAGGGCGGCAACGGCGAGCTGGGCTTCTACCTTATCAGCGACGGCGGTCGCCAGCCCTATCGCCTGCACTTCCGCCGGCCCTGTTTCATCTATTACCAGGCCTATCCGGAAATGATCCGGGGTGCCATGCTCTCAGACGCTATCTTGACCATGAGCTCGCTCAACGTGATTGCGGGCGAGCTAGATGCATGAACACCAGACACTATGCAAGCCATTACTTCTAACGGAACGCCATTCCGCTACTCCCCTCAGGCACTGGCCGAAGTCCAGTCCCTGACGAAGAAATACCCCGAAGGCTGCGGCAAAAGTGCCCTGCTGCGCGCACTGCACATTGCCCAGGAGGAGAACGGCGGCTGGCTCAGCCTAGCAGCCATGGATCACGTGGCCGAAGTGCTGGGGCTCAAGCCTATTGAAGTGTACGAAGTAGCCACCTTTTATTCCATGTACAACCTGCAGCCGGTGGGTAAGTACGTGCTGGAGTTTTGCCACACCGGCCCCTGTGCCATTGAGGGCGCCGAGCGGCTCATCGAGTACGCCCAGCGCCAATTGGGCATCCGCACGGGCGAAACTACACCCGACGGGATGTTCACGATCAAAGAAGTGGAATGCCTCGGCGCCTGCGGCTATGCCCCCATGATGCAAGTAGGTGAGTTTTACCACGAACACCTGACGGAAGAAAAACTGGAGCAATTCATCGAAGAGTGCCGCGCAGGCAGAGTGAATAAGGGAACCTGGAAAATGCACTAGTAGCAGCCAAACTTGTTTGGCCGCTACGGAGCAGTTACATAAGGATATGACCAGCAAACAGATAGATGAAATTTTGGCAAAAAAGCCGCTGAAGCGCTATGCTTACACGGTACGTACTCTTCTACAGGAAGAAGAGCTTTGGGGGCTTTTTGATGATGAGGGTTGGCTGTTGATGGATGTGGACGAGAGCGCAGAGGTGTCGGCGTTTGTCCTTTTTCCGCACGAAGCATTTGCAGAGGTTTTCCGCAATCAGGCCGGCTATGAGGAGTACCGCGTTATGCCTCTGGACCTGTACGAGTTTATGGAATGGCTCGAGGATTTCGAGCGGGAGGACATCATGGTGGCCGTCTTTCCTACGCCCGATTTGGAAGCTACGGTTGTGAGTGCTACAAAGTTGAAGGAAGAGCTTTTAATGGCTTTTGACCAGGAAGAAGAACAAGAAGGATAAAAACTGCCGCTCAGCGGTCCAGACAATATGGGTAGAAAACTTTTGCTCGAACACGCACACATTCCTCACATTCATACCTACGAGGTATATCGCCGGCATGGCGGCTATCGGTCGGTGGAAAAGGCGCTGAAGACGATGGCTCCCGATGAAGTCGTGGAGGAGGTCAAGAAGTCCGGCTTGCGCGGTCGAGGTGGAGCAGGCTTCCCGACGGGCATGAAGTGGTCGTTTCTGGCCAAGCCTGAGGGGGTGCCGCGTTACCTGCTGTGCAATGCCGACGAGTCGGAGCCAGGCACATTTAAAGACCGCTATCTGATGCAGCACCTACCGCACCTGCTTATCGAGGGCATGATTGTGTCGTCGTATGCGCTGGGGGCCAATACTTCCTATATCTATATCCGCGGCGAATACACGTGGTTGGTTTTCCACCTGGAGCGCGCAATTGCGGAGGCATACGCTGCCGGCTGGTTAGGCAAGAACATTCTGGGCACAGACTACAGCCTCGAGCTGTACGTCAGCCCGGGCGCCGGTGCCTATATCTGCGGCGAAGAGACAGCCCTTATCGAGAGCTTAGAGGGCAAGCGCGGCAATCCGCGCATTAAGCCGCCCTTCCCAGCGGTCAAAGGCTTGTGGCAATGCCCGACGGTAGTCAACAACGTAGAGACCATTGCTGCCGTGGTGCCTATAGTCAACGATGGGGGAGAGGAGTACGCCAAAATCGGCGTAGGGCGTAGCACAGGTACCAAGCTCATCTCCGCCTGTGGCAACATCAACAAGCCCGGCGTATATGAAATCGAGTTGGGTTTGCCGGTAGAAGAGTTCATCTACTCCGAAGAGTGGTGTGGCGGTATCA
>FQKF010006622.1_pt1 | contig 18493 bp, 14 predicted proteins | sample 1504521 | NCBI WGS metagenome assembly FQKF01 (sample SAMEA4475357, study PRJEB15587) | soil metagenome | biome: Soil; feature: Field | place: India | collected 2015-03-11 | depth 0 m
TTTTTAAGTGGCGTCTGATTTTTTTTTCAGCGCGCCGTAACGATTGCCGTATAGCCTGTATTACTTCTGTTTTATTGTGTAGCAGGGACACATATACGGCAGTGAACTGCTCATTTTTTGGTTAATACGCTATCAGAACATGGTTTACAACAACATTTTAGAGACCATCGGCAAAACCCCATTGGTACGTTTACACAAAACAGTAACCGACATCCCGGCTCAGGTGTATGCGAAGTTGGAGTCTTTTAATCCCGGTCTGAGCGCAAAAGATCGCATTGCCCTGCACATCATCGAGCGGGCAGAGCAAATGGGGCGCTTGCAGCCGGGCGGCACCGTGGTGGATGCTACCAGCGGCAACACAGGCTTCAGCTTGGCCATGGTATGCGCCTGGAAAGGCTATCGCTGCGTGCTGACGGTTACCGATAAAATTTCTAAAGACAAGCTGAACAACCTGCTCGCCATGGGAGCTGAAGTCGTCCTGTGCCCAAAGGACGCGCGCCACGACGACCCGAACTCCTACGTGCGCCGAGCTGAGCAACTGGCGCGCGAAATACCCGGCGCCTTTTACGCCAACCAGAATTTCAACATAGACAACCCTGAGGTGCACTATCTGAGCACAGGGCCAGAAATCTGGGAGGAAACCAACGGTCGCGTTACCTGGCTCATCGGCAGCGTCAGTACCGGCGGCACGCTGTGCGGTACCGGGCGCTATCTGCGCGAGCAAAACCCCAACCTGCGCATCATCGCTATAGATGCCTATGGCTCTGTGCTGAAGAAGTATCACGAAACGGGCATCTTCGATGAAAGTGAAATTGGGTCTTATAACATCGAAGGCACCGGCAAGAACTTCATCCCCGGCAACGTGGATTTCGACCTCATTGACCACTTCGTCAAGGTTACCGATAAAGACAGTGCCCTGCGCACGCGCGATCTGGCGCGCCAAGAGGGCATCATGGCCGGCTACTCCAGCGGAGCAGTACTGCAAGGGCTGCGGCAGATAGCGGAGCAGCTCACCCCCGACGATGTCGTCGTCCTGCTCTTTGCCGACCACGGCAGCAAATACGTTTCGAAGGTGTTTGACGACGATTGGATGCACAAACAGGGCTTCTTGGACGAAGAAATCGTAGATGAGGCTTCTGCTCCGACAGGTGCAGCAACTTGGCAGACAACGGTCTGAAGCAATCCATGACCACCGTACCTTTGCGCACTCATTCTCACACACTATGGACTTATTCGCACGCATCTTAGAGCAAGCCGGCCCGTTGGGCAAATATGCCGACATGGCCGAGGGCTACTACATGTTCCCGCAATTGGAGGGAGAACTGGGCAACCGCATGTACTTCCAGGGCAGGGAAGTCATCTGCTGGAGCATCAACAACTATCTGGGTCTGGCCAACCACCCTGAAGTACGCAAGGCCGATGCCGAAAGCGCCGCGCGCTGGGGCTTGGCCTATCCCATGGGCGCCCGCATGATGAGCGGCGAGACGAAACGCCACCAGGAGCTGGAGACCAAACTGGCGCACTTTGTAGGAAAAGAGGCCGGCTACCTGCTCAACTACGGCTATCAGGGCATTATGTCGGTCATTGATGCCCTGCTGACACGCCGCGACGTGGTCGTATATGACGCCGAAAGCCACGCCTGCATCGTGGACGCCGTGCGCATGCACTTAGGCAAACGCTTTGCTTTCGCACACAACGACATCGCCAGCCTGCACAAAAACTTAGAGCGCGCCCAAAAGATTACCCGGGAGACGGGCGGTGGTATTTTAGTCATCACGGAGGGCGTCTTCGGCATGCGCGGCGACCAGGGCAAACTGCGTGAAATCGTCGCCCTCAAAGAGCAATACAACTTCCGCCTGCTCATTGACGATGCGCACGGCTTCGGTATGCTGGGCAAAACGGGTGCCGGTGCCGCCGAAGAACAGGGCGTAACCGACGAGGTGGACCTCTATTTCAGCACCTTCGCCAAGAGCATGGCCCTTATTGGCGCGTTTGTAGCTGGGCCTAAAGACATTATTCGCTACCTGCGCTACAACATGCGTTCGCAGATCTTCGCCAAGTCGCTTCCTATGCCTATCGTGGAGGGCGCCATCAAGCGCTTCGAATTGCTCAAAACACGCCCCGAACTGCGTGAGCGCCTCTGGAAAAACGTACATGCCCTTCAAAGCGGCCTGCGTGAACGCGGCTTCGACTTAGGCGATACCAACACCTGCGTTACACCAGTGTACATGTACGGCGCCATCGAAGAAACAACCGCTTTAGTGCGCGACATGCGTGAGAACTACGGCATTTTCTGCTCTGTAGTGGTCTATCCGGTGGTGCCCAAAGACATGGTTATCCTGCGCCTGATACCCACCGCCGTTCATACGGACGAGGACATCCGACTGACGTTAGACGCCTTCTCTGCGGTGCGGGAAAAATTAGAAAAAGGTGTTTATCGAAGCTTAACGCAACAACCTGCCTAAGGCAAAGCCATGAAATCCGGGCCCAAAGACCTGTTTTCCGTGCAGGCCTCCGAATATGCCCGGTTTCGGCCTACCTATCCGGAAGCGCTTTTCTACTTTTTGTTCGACCGCAGCCCGGGGCTCGAACGGGCATGGGACTGCGCCACCGGAAACGGGCAAATCGCGCTGCGGCTGGCAGAGCGCTTTGCACATGTGGATGCTACCGACATCAGTGCCCGCCAGCTGCAGCACGCTAGCCCACACCCGCGCGTTCGGTACATGCTGGGCCGGGCGGAAGCGCCTGACTTTCCGGATGCCGCTTTCGACCTTGTCACCGTAGGCCAGGCTGCGCATTGGTTTGCCCTGGAGCGTTTCTACGCGCAGGCACAACGGGTGCTAAAACCCAACGGTCTGCTGGCCTTAGTTGGCTATGCGCGCCTGTGCACAGAACCTGCTGTAGCCCCGCTGATGGAGACGCTCTATTCAGACGTCTTAGGCCCCTATTGGGACCCTGAGCGACACTTGGTGGAAACAGCATACCAGACACTCCGCTTCCCTTTTAAAGAAATTGCCTTGCCGCCCATGTACGTCGAATACACTTGGACACGCGCCCAACTGCTGGGTTACCTGGGTACCTGGTCGGCCGTACAGCGCTACGCGCAGCAGACAGGCCAGTCGCCTTTTTCGGTCGAATGGCTGGAGCAAATGACCGCCGTTTGGCCCGACGCGGAACACCGGACGGTGCAGTTTCCGGTGTTCGGGCGGGTGGGTTATCGTTGGTAAATCTGCTTTTTGCCCAAGACCCGGCAAACAGAAGTACCTTTATGGCGACCATGGCCGCCGACATCTACCGCACGCTGACCGGCCTCGTAACGGGCGAATACAAAGACCGAGGCAGCCAATTCCTCGCCTATGCATTCCCCACCGAAACAGAAGAGGAGGCGCTGGCGCATATAGCCGCTCTGCGTAAAGCGCATCCTAAGGCCAACCACCACTGCTTTGCCTGGCGCTTAGGACTGGAGGGCCAGCGCTTCCGCGCCAACGACGATGGCGAACCCTCGGGCACAGCCGGACGGCCCATTCTGGGTCAGATAGACGCGGCCGGGCTGACAAATGTCGTTGTCGTGGTGGTGCGCTATTTTGGCGGCACTCTTCTGGGCGCTTCGGGTCTTATTCAGGCCTACCGTGAAAGCGCAGCCGCTGCCCTACGCAACGCGCCTGTGGTGGAACGCACCGTTCTGACAGAGGTACGCGCTGAAGTGGCCTACGCTGTGCTGCCTGAATGGACGAATGCCTGCAGGCGCCTCGGCCTCGAAACCCTTTACGAAGATTATGGCGAAGCTACCGCTTCACTCACGCTGGGTATTGCGCGCAGCCAGCTCGAGGAGGCCCTACTCCAGCTAAAGGCATATCTCTGGAAAGCGACTTTGGAGGATGCGCGCACGCTCCCGTGGCCCAGCGGTGTTACCTTAAAAAGGCAGGTATAACTCGCCATCGAGCACACTGCGCGAAATGACAATGCGCTGCACCTCCGACGTGCCTTCGTAAATCTGGGTGATCTTAGCGTCGCGCATTAGGCGCTCGACATGGTATTCTTTCACGTAGCCGTAGCCGCCGTGAATTTGCACGGCCTCGACCGTATGGCGCATGGCCACTTCGGAGGCGTACAGCTTAGCCATAGCGGCGGCCTGGGCAAAGTCAAGACCCTGGTCTTTCATGTATGCAGCGCGATAGACCATCAGGCGAGCAGCCTCAATCTCGGTAGCCATATCGGCTAGTTTGAAGGCGATAGCCTGGTGTTGGGCAATGGGCTTGCCAAAGGCCTGGCGCTGTTTAGCATATTCGACAGAGAGCTCGTAGGCTCCGGCAGCAATGCCCAGCGCCTGGGCGGCGATGCCGATGCGGCCGCCGTTGAGCGTGTTCATGGCGAATTTAAAGCCGAAGCCGTCTTCACCAATGCGGTTCTCTTTGGGTACCTTTACATCGTTGTACATGATGGTGTGGGTATCGGAGGCCCGAATGCCCAATTTATCTTCTTTAGCACCCACAACGACACCAGGCCAGGAGGTCTCGACGATGAGGGCGTTGATGCCGCGGTGTTTTTTCTCCGGACTCGTCTGGGCCATGACTAGATGCACTTGCGAGGTACCGCCGTTGGTGATCCAGTTTTTGGTACCATTGAGCAGGTAGTAGTCACCCATGTCCACGGCAGTAGTGCGCTGGCTGGTGGCGTCGGAGCCGGCCTCCGGTTCGGAGAGGCAAAAGGAACCGATCCACTCGCCGGTGGCCAATTTGGTCAGGTAGCGACGCTTTTGCTCTTCCGTGCCGTATTCTTCTAACCCCCAGCAAACCAATGAGTTATTGACCGACATGATGACGGAGCAAGAGCTGTCCACCTTACTGATTTCTTCCATCGCAATGACGTAGGAGAGTGTATCCATGCCACCGCCACCGTATTCGGGCGAGGTCATCATGCCTAAGAAACCCAGTTCGGCCATTTTGCGCACCTGTTCGCGCGGGTAGAGCATCTTGCTATCGCGTTCGATGACGCCGGGCTTGAGTTCATTTTGGGCAAACTGGCGCGCCGCCTCGCGCACCGCTTCGTGTTCTTCAGTCAGACGAAACATAGATTGATTGATAAAATTTTATTGGGTAAAGAGCCGGCGCAAAGGTGCGAATTTACAGCTGAATATGCTTTTCGGTGGCCTGCAAGACTTCTTTATTTGGAACGCCTCCACGGTGAACAAACGCTACCAAGCTGCAATGGCGGTCCACCCAGTCGGTGGGCAGAGTGAGGGCGAACGAACGCTCTACGGCTCTGTTGGCCTGAAGGACGGGCAGAGCGTCGCCGGTAGCCGAGGTGAGCACGTTGCGCAACACGTGGCGGTGCAGGTAATTCGGTTCCGTAACTAAGTTGACTTTCTGGTAATCCACAATGCTGTCCTGCGTGATGAGCACGGTCAGGCGATGGTCGCCGTCTAAGTCTTGTTTGGGCGTAACGACGACCTGCGCCTCCAAGCGTCGGGTGGTGGGATTGTACGTCTGCTTGAGGTCCATACTGACGAGCAGCGGTTTTTCTAATTCTTCGGCGATGATGCCGGCCCAGATTTGGCGTGGCAAGTAGGGTTCCGTGTTCGGCGGCACTACGCGGCGGTTAATGGCTGCCGTTGGGAAGAAGAACGCCGCACCGATGTAGTTGGCCATTTCGGTGCCTTTAGGCGTGCGGAAATCGTAGCGGCTTTGCGGGTACGGCTGGTCGTAGCCCAGGGCAGCGTGAACGGCCACGACGACCAGCTGACCCTTGTACTGCTGCTGCAAGGCCGCCAGGGCTGCAGTGCCTTCGGGACAGTTGGGACAACGCACCCCAGTGAGCTCTTCGGCCAGTACGACGCGCTTTTCGCTGCCACCACCACCGCCCCCCGAACCACCCGGCTCGATGATGACCCAATTTTCATCGCAATTAACCAGCCCAAAAACACTGACGGCAAACATCCAGGCGAGGAGTGTCTTTTTGCTCATAAATGACTGTTTTTAAAAGGTTGAACTGAACTGCAGGCGCACGCCGTGGAAGGTCGGCTCGTAGCGACAAATACCGCCGGCGCAGTTGATGCCTTCTACTTGCTTGACATACGCCAGCGAAAAACGGTTTGCTCGATGCGTGTACACCACGCCGATGCTCGGGTAGTGTAAGCCGTCGTACTTCGTCTTTTCGGCGTCGTACTGTTCAGCATTCGCGTGTGGCACTTTATACATGTCGGACACAAAGATAAGCCAATGCGGTGCCAGGCCTAACTCGGCCAATAGAAAAGCCCAGGAGCCAAACTCGTCGTCGGTCAGCAGATACTGCGCTTCCATACGCAGCGAACGGCGCGGCGTAAAGCGGAAAAGCCATTCGGCGTAGGGGGTAAAAGCATCTACATAGCCCTGCCAACCATTTCGAACCCAGGGAACAATATCGTTGGTGTCCTCCGGGTCGTCCTTGAACTGATACGTGCTGATGTCGTACTTGAGAAATTGAAAGCCGACAAGCAGCTGCCATTTTCGGCCCTTCTTATAGGCGAATTCAGGCGCGATTTCGCGATATATGCTGCGGCCATCAAGCAGGTAAATATCCGAGATGTTGAGGCCGATAGTGGCATTTTTATTCAGGCTGTATCGAATGTCGAACTGGTAGCCCGTCTCACCGAGCTCCTGCGTATTGGGGGCAAAGCGGGCCGGAAGGCGGAAAGTGTTCTGGCGGGCCAGGGGAGGCAGGTAATTGAACTGGCCTTGCACACCGATTTGGAAGGGATCGGTGCGGAAGCGGAAGTCTTTGGTGTACTTGGCTTCCAGCGTAATACCCAATCCTTCGGTGGCGTAGGCCAAGCTGGTGTAGAGCATGTAACCGTCGGTGTTGACCAGAATGCCCGTAATGGTGTCGGCTCGAATACTGCCGATAGAGCCATTGGGAAGGTAGGTGGTGTCGTAAGTAACCAACTGCCTAAACTCGTTGAAGATAACATCGCGCGTCTTGTAGGCACCCTCGACGAACCAAGTAAAGTTGCCGGCGGTCAGCGTGTTGTAGAGCGAGAAGGCATAGGTGTTGTACTTGATGCTGTCGCGTCGCTGGTATCGGCGCATTTCACTAACGACGCGGTTGATGGTCTCGCGGTCAGCGGTGCGCGCCACCGCGCCGAAGCCCGGCGCTATGGAAAAGTTTTTGGTGGAGTCGGGGCGGATAAAACCCTCTAAAGCCCCGCCGCGAATGACAGTACCATAGGTGTTGAACTGGCGTTTTTGTCGGCCGGTGAAGGCCTTGACTTTCCAATTTTCGCCAAACCGGTAGCCCGCCTGCACGCCATAAAGAGCGTTGTCAATCATGAGCGCCCGCTCCTCGTAAGCGCGAAAAAGGATACCCGAGCCTATTTGGTCATACAGATAACCCGCCGACACGTCGAAGCCATAGATCTCCTTATGCACATACCAACGCCCGATGCCCTCGCCCGTAAAAGAGCCGGTAGGGTTGAGCAGGTTGGAATTGTTGAACAGATCGAAGCGCAGCCCCATGTCGAACCCCCAGTTGGAGTAATTGAGGGCCAGCCAGCTTTCGGCGCCAAACTTCTGGTTGTCGTACTGCGGCGTGCCCGTGGCGCCAATCTTCGGGTCAGCAATGAAAAAATTGGCATTCGACTGCACGTTGCCAGTAATGCGCGGAGTACTAACCTGCGCGGAAATGTGCGCCGACGCCCATAAGACATACAGCGCCAGTAGTATAAGCCTCATAACAATGCTATTACATGGGCATCTATATTGCCGGCAAATGTAGGGCAGCCCTGCTGTCTGCATCCAAATAAATCGCCTTCGGCAAAATTTCAGGGTTGCGTAATATAAAAACAGCATACATTAGCCGCTGAAAGTACGCAGCGTACTAACGGATAAAAGCCTTTAATCCCCTAATTTTCAAAGGTCCTAACCTCATACAAAGGCGTTTTTTCTGACTCCTTCGGTTCCGAAAACAGCATTTTTTTCTTTTTCATCCCTATCCGGTTCTACCCTGGCAAGCGGCCAGTGTGGTTTTTTTCAGCTTTTATGACAAAAAAACGACCTGTGCTCGATAGGGAAAGCCGCGCCTGATCTCTTTAATCTTAATTCATTATTTATCGTCGTTGCTTATGAAAAGTCCATTTACACTCGAAGATTGTAGCCCTCGTTCCTGTTTTTCGGTTACATCTATGCTCTGCTATTTCAGCGCCATGTGGCTGTTTCGGTGAAACGTCCCTGACCCGGTCTATCGATTGGCCTCTCACCGCTAAAAGGCAGCAGCCATGCGCGATTTAGTCGAACTCATCCACCGCCTTCCGTGGACTAGGCTGCAGTCCAGCCCAGTTTGGGTCACCTTGCTGCCGCCCGACACCAAGATGGCCCTCCTTTTTTCGCTCGTTCAGGCCAATGCAGACCTGACGGAGGCCGAAGCGGCTGCCCGGCTATACGGTAGTGCCAATGCTCTCAGCCGCCTGCGCAGCCTGAAGAGCAAAACCAAAGAGCGCCTGCTAGGTGCTATTTTTCTGCTTGAACCTAACGAAGTGGCCTTCTTCGACCGTCAACAGGCCTACTACGAGTGCCAACGCCGTTGGGCCACGGCGCTGGCCCTTTCGCACAGAAAGGTCTCCAGCATTGCCGTAGAGCAGCTTGAACTCATGCTCCGGCACGCCGAACACTTCGAGTTTACGGAGCTAGCCATGAGCGCAGCTTTCCATCTGTGCCACCACTACGGCATCCTTATGGGCGACGTAGAGAAATACCGCCACTATCGCCAACTGTATCGCCGGTACCAGGCCCTGTGGTCGCTCGAAAACGAAGCCGAAGAACTCTACGCCGACGTCATGAGCATTATGGCTAACACGCGCGCCCCTCAGCAAGATATGGCCCGCACTGCGGAGGCTTACTTCCGGCGCATCGAGCCGCACCTGCAGACGCACACCTCATTCCGGCTACACCTCAACGGGCTGCTGCTGCAAATGCTGGCTTACAGCTGCCGACACGACTACCGCACCGTGGCCAACCTGTGCGAACAAGCGCTGGTTTTCTTCCAGAGCAAACCCTACCAGAGCCAACTGCCGCAGCAAGTCTTCTACTACCAGCTTGTCGTCAGCTGCGTCCACCTGCGCGAATTCGGACGCGGGCAGGCTGTCCTGCGCGAACATGGACACATCTACCCGCCCGGCACTATCAACTGGTACAAGGTACAAGAACTGTACTTCCTGCTGGCCACACACACACAACACTACGACGACGCCTACGACACCTGTATGGCCGTACTGCGCGAAGCAGACCTGGCCAAACAGCCGCCGCACATCCGGGAGACTTGGAAAATCTACGAGGCCTACGCCCAACTGCTGGCCCGCACGCGCCGCGCCGACCGCCCGCCTAACCCGAACTTCCGCGTGGGCAAGTTCCTCAACGAAGTGTCGACTTTCTCTAAAGACCGCCGCGGCATGAATATCCCGGTGCTCATCGCACAGCTGATGTTCGACATCCAGCAAAAGCGCTACGACGCCGCCCTGGACCGCATAGAGGCACTAAGTAAATACACCGATCGCTACGTGCGCAAAAACGAGCTCTTCCGCAGCAACTGCTTCCTGAAAATGCTGCTGCAAATTCCGCAAGCGGCGTTCCACCGCGAAGCCGCCATACGCAAGGCCCAACGCTATCGCGACATGCTGGCGCAAATGCCGCTTGAAATTGCCAACCAGCCGCACGAGATTGAGGTCATTCCTTACGAAGATTTGTGGGAAATGGCACTCGAAATGCTGCCCTTGAAGCGTGTGCACTCATGACCGAACCAAAAGCCTCAATCATTCAGGGCACTCAGGCCCAACGGGCTGCCGTCAGTACCCCTGCTGCACCAGGTAGCGCTCAGCATCCAGAGCGGCCATGCAGCCCGTACCGGCAGCCGTAACGGCCTGGCGATAGACTTTATCCTGCGCATCGCCACAAGCGAAGACACCGGGTATTTTGGTCGTCGTGCGGCCAGGCGTGGTAATGATGTAGCCGCTTTCGTCTAAGTTGAGCCAATCGCGGAAGATATCCGTATTAGGTTTATGGCCGATGGCAACGAAAAAGCCGGTTACAGGCAATACGGTGCGCTCGCCGGTTTTGTTGTTGACGATACGGACGCCCTCGACAACCTGGTCGCCCAGTATCTCTTCTGCTTCAGTGTTCCAATGCACCTCGATGTTTGGCGTATTGAGCACGCGCTGCTGCATGATCTTGGAGGCACGCATTTCGTCGCGGCGCACCAATAAGTGTACTTTAGTGCAGATTTTGGCCAGATACGTGCTCTCCTCAGCTGCCGTATCGCCACCACCGACCACAGCCACCTCCTGCTTGCGGAAGAAGAAGCCGTCACATACGGCGCAAGCCGATACGCCAGAGTTTTGCAAGCGCTCTTCGCCAGGGATACCCAGCCATTTGGCGCTGGCACCCGTAGCAATGATGACGGTGGGCGAGTGGATTTCATGGCCACTCTCTGACCAGACCTTGTGCATCGTTGGGTCGGAAAAGTCCACGCGCACAATCATTTCGCTGCGAATGTCGGTGCCGAAGCGCTCGGCCTGCCGGCGAAAGTCGTCCATCATTTCAGGGCCGGTACGTCCTTCGGGATAGCCCGGATAGTTTTCCACTTCAGTGGTGATCATGAGCTGCCCTCCGGGTTGAGGGCCTGTGTACATAACGGGGTTTAGGCCCGCGCGCGCCGCATAAATGGCGGCCGTATAGCCGGCCGGGCCAGAGCCGATAATCAGACATTTCACTTTTTCCATAGCGGCGGCAAAGGTAGAGGCATCTGCTCAAGCAGCAAGTAGGGAAAGACGATGTGGTTTGGGTGTTTTTCAACGATGTCGCAACGCCGATGGAGCGGCCTCAGCGAACCTTTTTGCTCACCGCACCTGCACGTGCGCCGAGCATACGTTGTTGTGCTCTGTCCATAGCATTACCCGGTAGAGCCCGGATGGTACGGCCGTCAGCACCACCGGCCACTGATGCTTGCCGCCGGGCAGATGGCGCGCTTGTTCCCACAACGGACGCCCTGATGGGTCATGCACTTGCAAGTGCACTGGCGCGGCCTGTTCTAGCGCGAACTAAACGCTGAATGCACCTGTGGTCGGGTTTGGAAAGACGCGCAACAGCCCTGTAGTCGGCGGTGTCGGCATTTTTGTGCGTGTTGGGGTGTCGGAGCACAGGTTGTCTACCAGGGCCTGATGCTTGGGAGCTTTTTGCAAGTAAGGCGGCTGCAGGTCAATGTCGTTGAGCACTCCTCAAGAGCCATGGACGCTTTCCTGAGGGGAGTCTAATCTGAAATTGCCAAATAGGCGGCTGCCCTAAGCTCGGAAGGTATCGAGCGTGTCGTTATAAAGGGCGTAAATGCCCGGGCTGTACCGGGCATCCCACATGGCCTGCTGATGAGAGTAAGGAATGCCGAAGACATTGCCCACGAAATGCTGACCGCCCTCGTAGTTGACGACTTCTTTGCCGTAGAACAGGATGTTGAAGTAGTCTTGTCTTGCCGCACGAAAGGCCGAAATTCAGCCCAGTGGTTGCGTGCGTTGGCGAGGATGTCGTCCACGGTGCTGCCGGCATGCAGGATGGGTTTGCCGTCGCTGGAGTGGTCAGGCCCAATGTAGCCGGTAAGCGAGCCGTAGTCCTATTCGGAGGGAGGCAGTTGAGCCAGGATTTAGTAGGATCTGTGAGAGACTTTAAGCCGGGGACCTTCTGAGAATGACCGCTCTGCAGGGGGGTAAACAGGTTGGCTGTCTCATGTTTTTTTCCAACTGCCCAGTTCCTTTGCGCGTTTCCAGGCCGCCGTGAGGCCAGCGTTGATGTGCTCGTACAGCTGCGTTTGTTCAAAAACGCGCAAGGCGGCTTCCGTTGTGCCGCCTTTGGAGGCCACTTTTCCAATCCATTGTTCGCAGCTGAGGTCGGCCTTGTTGTACAGGTCCACGGCACCGGTGAAGGTCTGAGCCACGAGCAGTTCGGCTTCTGAAGGCGAAAAGCCCATGCGTTGAGCGGCTTCTATCATGGCATTCATGAAAAAATAGACATAGGCTGGCCCGGAGCCGGAGATAGCCGTGGCCGCATCCAGCAGGGCTTCGCGCTCTACATAAAGTGTTTTGCCAGTGGTGCTGAGCAGGTTCTGCACCATGACCAGCTCGATGCGCGTAACATCTTCGGTAGCAGTGAAGGCCGTTACTCCGGCGCCGATTTGAGCCGGCAGGTTCGGCATAGCCCGCGCCACTTTGCGCACGTCTAAGGCCTCAGCCACCGTAGCCATGCGAACACCCGCCATAATGCTCAGCCACACCTGGTCGGGAGAGGTCAGGTGCCGGATTTGCCCAAACAGCTCCGGCGCATCCTGCGGCTTCACCGCCAGAATAGCCAGGTCTGCCGTCGGCACGCAGCTCTCAGGTACCGTCGTAAAACGCCCTTCGTAGGTTGCCCCAAGGGCTGTGGCCCGCTCCGCTGCACGGCACAGAATGGTTAAGTTGTCGGGCGTAACAATATGGCTGCGCACAAAGCTTTGCGCATACGTCAGTCCCATATTGCCGCCGCCGAGGATAAGAATTTTCATGAAGAAAGACGCCTTTTTTGTCTATGTGGAAGCGCTGCAAAGAAAAAAGCCATCCCATCTTTCGACGAAATGGCGCAACATAACCATGAAAACAATTAACCAATCAAATGCTAAGCTCTTTGCCGCCTTTCGGATATAAAAATCGTGCCAAATGCGGCGTTTTGTCTCGGTTTCGCTTAGCCTATTGCTTTAAGATAGCACCTCCCTGCCGGAGAAAATGCGGTCCTTGCGAACGTCGTTAGGGCCCGGTGCTGCGCTGTCCCTGTTGCTGGCGATTGCGTTGCTGCTGCTCGCCGCGTGGCATACGCTTATTGGCGAAGTCGAAGCCAAAAGTGATGAAGAATATGTTTGCCCGATAGTTCTTATATGGTTGAACATCTGCCCCCTGGCCGTCAGTGGTGGTGAAGTCCGGATTAAAGAAATTGTTGAGGAAATACTGTACCTTGACGTTGAGCGACCTGCGGAAGTGGAAGCCGGCGAAAACAGCCGTTGTAAATTGTGGGGTGCGTTCGCTAAACCATTCGTTGAACTTCGTCTTTTGGCGGCGGTTGCCGTCAGGGAAGTACTTCTCCTTGTAGTTAAAGGGAAGGCCTGCTTCACCACCGAAGTAGAAGAAATGGCTGTTGCGCATGTTGCCCAATTTGATGCCAAGAGGTAGGCCGAGCATGTAAATCCGGCGCTTGAACAGGTCATCGCTGCCGGGGTTGTCTTTAGTAATGAGGCCGATGTTGCGAATGTTCCAGCCTAAGAAGACGCCAGCATTGTTGAAAAAGTCCCAGTTGAAGTTGCTACCAAAATTGAAGACAGGGGACCAGCGCAAAATGGGCCGTATCTCCCGTCCATTCATTTCTGCTGTAGCCAACGAAAAGATACCACCATCGCCTCCCGAGGTCCAATAAGTAATCTGGCGCTGCTGGGAAGGCGGTTTGGTCTGAGGCTGGGCGTACGCTACGACGCAGCCCAACAGGAATGCAAGTCCTGAGCACGCAAACGTTTTTACTGGCTTTAACATAAGAATCAGGTTGAGTGAGTAAGAATGTTTGATGTGAATAAACATACGCTGCCTCCAGACCTACATGAAAGCATTGGGGAGGCCCCAGTCACTTCTATACTTCTCAGCGGTAGGAATTTTAGCAGGAAGTTCTCTAGCGGTCGGCGCCCTTTTCAAAATCGCCGGCTTTGACGGTAATCAGTTTGCTGTAGTTCAGATACTTACGAACAGTCTGGCTGACTTGTTCGGGGGTGAGTTTCTCGACCTTCTGCTCTAGTTCGGCATCCCAATTCAGGGTGCGACCCCAGGCTAAGTAGTTGTTAAGCGTTTGGGCCAGGGCGCCATCGGAGGAGCGGTCCACGCGGCGCGATTTGAGCCATCCGGTTCGGGCGGCTTCGATTTCGTCGGCGGTGAAGCCGTCGCGCACGACCCGTTCGATTTCCTCGCGGAAGGCGGTTTCCAAACGCACTAAGTTGGTAGGGTTGTAAATCATAAAGGCGAAGAAACCGCCCGATTTGTCCAAGGCGCTGGCATTGAAGCTGGCGCTGACGCTGTAGCTGAGGCCGTCTTTTTGGCGAATACGCGTTGCCAAGCGCGAGTTGAGGAAGCCGCCGCCGATGATTTGTCCGCCTAGAACAAGGGCCGGGTAGTCGGGGTCGTCGTTGCGCATGGGGAAGCCCAAACCGGCGAAATAAGTGGCGTTGGGCTTGTCCGGTGTTAAGACGGTTTCTGTCTTGACGGGCACAGGTTCGTAGTCTTGAGCAATGCGCACGTAAGGCGTTGGACTTTTCCAGCCGCCGAAGGTTTCGCGCAGGGCTTTTTCGATTTCTTTCGGGTCAAAATCCCCTACGACGGCGCAGGTAGCGTAGCTGGCGCCGTAGAAGCGGCGGTAGAAGTCGCGCACTTGCTCCAGCGTAACGGCCTTTGCAGCGGCAATGTCTTCTTCTATGGTGGTAGCCCGGCGTGGGTCGCCGAGAGGGTATTCGGGTTTGGATAAGCGATTGTACGTAGTAGACGCCAGTGTCATGGGGTCGCTTTTTTGCGACTCCAAGCGGGTGATAAACTCCTTTTTCAGTTTCTCAAACTCTTCGGCTGGGAATGACGGCTGGCGGAGCATTTCGCCGGCCAATCGGACAGCCTCGGCCACGTGTACGCGGTCGGTTTCGATGCTGACACGCGCGGAGGAGGCGCCACCGCTGATGGAGATGCGCGCCTTGAGGCGGTCTTGTTCGGCCTTCAGTTCGGCTAGCGTGCGTTTTTGCGTCCCTCGGTTGAGCATGGAGGCGGTCATGCTACCTACGGTAACTAAGCCGTTGAGGCTTTTGAGGTCGCCCATATAGACGGTCATGACCACGTTGACGCTTTCGCCGCGGGTCTTTTTGGGCAGCAGGGCGAACTTCATGCCGTTAGGCAATTGGCCGCGCGTGGTGCGTTGTTCGATGTTGCTGGGGCTAGGGTCGAAGTCTTCGCCCTGGGCAATGGCGGTGCGGCCCTTGTAGTCCTTGAGTACTTCCGCTATGTCCGGTGCGGGCGGCACTTCGACGCGGTTCGGGTTTTTATCCGGGATGAAGAAGCCCAGCGTTCGGTTGGCTTCTTTTAAATAATAGGTGGCGACACGAGCGACGTCTTCGGGCGTTACCCTCTCCACGCGATCGCGGTAGAGGAAGGCCAATCGCCAATCACCCGTGCCGATGTAGTTGCTCAAGCTAATGCCGATGCGGTCGGACTGGCGGAAGGCCAGTTCCCAGTTTTTGAGCAGGCGCGTTTTGGACTGCTCCACTTCGTCGCGCGTGGGCGGGGTGGTTTTCAGTTTTTCCAGTTCGGCCAGTAGGACGCCTCTTACCTCGTCGAGCGACTGGTCAGCAGCCACCTCTGCAGTGAAACCCGTAACACCACCTTCGGCGTACCCGCTAGCGGAGCCAAAGACGGAGACGGCTTTTTTGGTCTCGACTAAGGCCTTGTACAGGCGGCCCGTGGGGTCATCCGTCAGCAAGTCAGCCAGCACGACTAAAGCTGCATAATCGGGGTGCGAGCCTGCCGGTGTGCGGAAAGCTGCGGCAAACAGCTGTACATCTCCCACACGGCGCACCACGACCTGACGCTCGCCATCCTGAATAGGCTCGCGTGTGTAGGTAGGAATAATCGTGCGATCGGGCTTAGGAATGGGGCTGAAGTACTGGCTTACCAACTCCAGCGTGCGCTGCTCGTCAATCTTGCCGGCAATGATGAGCACGGCGTTGTCGGGCTGGTAATAGTGCTTGTAAAACGCTTGTAGGCGCTCGATGGGGGCTCCCTCGATGTCAGACTTTTCACCAATGGTGGATTTGCCGTAGTTGTGCCACTGGAACATGGCCGCCATCATACGCTTGTTGAGCACTCCGTAGGGGTTGTTTTCGCCCATTTCGTACTCGTTGCGCACGACGGAAAATTCGCTCTCCAAATCCTTGCGAGCAATGAACGAATTAACCATGCGGTCGCTCTCTAAGTCGAGTGCCCAGCGCAGGTTGTCTTCGGTGGCTTCAAAAGTCTCAAAATAGTTGGTGCGGTCGAACCACGTGGTACCATTGGGTCGGGCGCCGCGCTCGGTCAGCTCTTGCGGGATGTTGGGATGGCGCGGCGTGCCTTTGAAGACTAAATGCTCCAGCAGGTGTGCCATGCCCGTCTCGCCATAGTTCTCGTGGCGCGAGCCGACTTTGTACGTGATGTTTACCGTGATGGTGGGCTTCGACGGGTCGGGAAACAACAGCACGCGCAAGCCATTAGGCAGGCTGTACTCGGTGATGCCTTCTACCGAGGTAACTTTTTGCATGCCCGGCGGAAGCCGGAGTTCCTTCTGTTGCGCTATTAAAGCAGTAGAGAAAGCCCATAAGAGTAGACCAAAAAGCAAAGCAAAGCGAATTTGAGCCGAATACTTCATAATTTAATTACAATGATTGGATGAAAGGACAGGATGCAGAAAAACCGCTCTTGGGGTAACGTTACGACGACTTCGCCATTTCATTTGCCTATTTGGACAGGGATAGACCATTTTTAGGGTGAGGGGTTGCATTTTTTCGATTAGCAGGCCTCTTCTTTGCGCGCACGCTACCTGGTCAGAAGCTATAATCCCGAGTATCGGGCAAGGAATTTGCTTTCTAGGAAGCCGTCTCAAGCATTGTTCGCATGTCCAAATCCGACCAGCCCATTTTCTTCCCTGGCCTCAACGGCATCCGCGCCATTGCTGCACTGGCAGTGGTGGCACTGCATATCACTGTTTATCTGGACCGTTTTGGACTAAGTCCATACCTCATCGGCCGGATGCCCAACGGCAACCCTAAGGGCATTGACCTGGCTGTTTTTGGCGTAACCATCTTCTTTGCCCTAAGCGGCTTTCTCATCACCTATTTGCTGCTGGCCGAACAGGCCGTTCAGCCCATCAGCATCAAAAATTTCTACATCCGCCGCATGTTGCGCATCTGGCCGCTGTACTATAGTTACCTCATTGTTGCTCTCATTGTCAGCCGCATTGGTCAGGTGCCACACGAGTCCATCAGTGACCTGTTCTACTTCTTTTTTGCACCCAATGTGCCCAAATCCTTTCAACTGCGCAGCGACCTGCTGGGCCACTATTGATCGCTGGGAGTGGAAGAGCAGTTTTACCTGTTCTGGCCGGTGTTTGTCAAGGTTTTTCATCGCCGCCTCTTTGTGGCTACGGCGGGGCTTTTGGCAGCATTTATGGCACTTAAAGTCGTGGGATTCTATGCCTTTACCGGCTCTGTTTTTCACACGGCTGTGGATGTCAACCGTTTCAGCTGCATGATGATTGGCGCCATGGGGGCGTATCTGTACTTTCACCATCGGCAGTGGTTCATTCATCTGGCGACACACTGGAGCATACAGGCGCTGCGCTGGTTGGTTGTGGCGCTGGCGGCGGTCAACCGCTTTCACTTGGCCAACATCATCAACCACGAGGTAATGGCCTGCCTCAGCACGGCGCTCATCGTCGGTCAGGCGCAAGGTAAGGGCTTGCTCAACTTAGACACACTGGCGATGGACTATCTGGGTAAAATCTCTTACGGCATCTACGTCATTCACCCTTTGGTTATCTTTTCGCTCGGCTGGGTGTTTAACGGGTGGCTATCGGCCAGCTATACGCTCCACTACGTGTTTGTGTATGCTCTGTGTACCGGAGGCACCCTGCTGGTAGCACACCTTTCATACCAGTACTGGGAAAAGCCGTTCCTGCGCCTCAAAGGGCGCTACGCGCGGGTGAAAAGCGCAGCGTCGCGGGAGGAAGCTCTGCGGCAATAATAACCTTGTACGCCTCTCCAAGATGATGCCCACTCCCGGCGGAGGCACCATCACTACCCAAAAAACACAAATAATTGACTATCGAATATTTATGCACCTACCGATACTATTTTCCCTGCCCTGATGTGGCTGAAGTAAAAGCGCCCGGGTGCTACGCAATCGGCAGATGCGCGCATTTGCATAAACGCCCTCGTTTGCCCAGAAAGCCCGGAACACGACTGTCCAGCATACATCGTGCTGGGGCTAACTGCCTACTCGTTTAGGCCTTGGGAAATAGTGTAACTGCGCGAGGCCTGTATTCAGCAGTGACTGTCAGAATTATCGGCCTCCTACGCCACGGGCGGCTTGCCGCTGCCGCACTGAGAATATACTTACCGCCCAAGCGCTGTCGTCTCAGCTTAGCGACGCTAAAAGCGTGCGAGTCGTTCTACAGCTTTGCATAATGGCGATTTTTTCTTTACACAAAGGTTCAATCAAAGAACTGCACTTAAACTCACTACAAAACTGTCATACGAAGCCTCGCACCCGCCATTACGCCAGACCGCTATGGCTGCTGGTATTCTTTCGCCCGTGTTTATAAACCATTGTCTTTATTGGGTTCGAGTGTCATTGTCTATTTGCTTTTGTGTCTGTCTGTGTCGGGGTATGCGTGGCGTTTTTTTT
>FQKF010103767.1_pt1 | contig 18464 bp, 17 predicted proteins | sample 1504521 | NCBI WGS metagenome assembly FQKF01 (sample SAMEA4475357, study PRJEB15587) | soil metagenome | biome: Soil; feature: Field | place: India | collected 2015-03-11 | depth 0 m
GTGGGTTCAAATCCCATCGGCTCCACCAAAATATAAGAATTTTGGAAGCCTTGAGATTTCTCAAGGCTTCTCTATTTTTTTAAATTAGTGCACAATGGAAGTTCAGATAACATTAAGAGCTGTATTCATCTCATATTATCCTCTATCTATGCCTTTCTAAGTATACGTAGTATACGTATGAAGTTTTGATATATCGATACATCCACGAAAAGAGTTATACTTAAGCCAAGGAGGTGAATTTCATGGTAGGTAAGTTAAATAAGATTTTATAATCACAGGTTTAATCCTTGTGTGGATTCCGGTGATAGCGCCTGCTTTCTTTTCCATAGTTGCTTTGATACAAATGGGAAGGTTTTTATTCGATTTCTTGATGCCAGCTGAGTTGTTTTTAGTATTTCTTGTGGGTGCTATCCTTCTTCTCTTTGTTTCGATAAGAACTAAGCATTATGTGAAACAAATCGGATTTGGATTATTGTTAGCTGTTATCCTCTTATTTGGAGGTCAAGGAATAGCTGTTATAAGTGGGCTCGCTTCAGGTGAAAGAGAATTCGGCGATTGGGTAACGGTCTTGGTAATGGTAATGATACTTCTGTATATATTCGCAATTATTGAAATCGAAATCTTCGGTTTCTATTTGCTGAGAAAGATGAATTCAAACAGCTCAGCAGATACAGAACGCAAGTAACAAGAATGTGATTTTGGATATTGGAGAGAACACTCATATGTACTGCCTAATTGAGCCTTTTTGAGTTACTTTGATTAAGGTTATTATTATGTATTCTTCAAATAGAACAAAATCACCTAGTATTAGAAAGCCATAGCTATATATGGCTTTTTTCTTTTTTTAATGTGAGTTTGAATAACAAAAGTGTATAATATCATTAGAAAATGTTTCCAAAACCCATCAAACACATTAAAGGAGGGAAGATAGCATGAGTAAAAGAGCAAAAGCTATGATTAGCGGTATTTTGCTTGTATTGACTCTTGTCATAAATACCTTGGGAGCTTTAGGCTTCATCAACGGGCGTTCGCAAAAGGATATTTCAGATTCGTATCCCACATTGATAACACCTGCTCCTTCAACATTCAGCATCTGGAGTTTGATTTATACTCTCTTAATTATTTCGGTTATATTCATGATAATTAGGGCAAAAGACGAATATTATGGTGATGTTGTCGATGAACTCAGCTTTCTCTTCTGGTTATCATGCATTTTCAATATTGTTTGGATTGTGCTATTCTCTTTTGATCTAATTGGACTTTCAACCATTGCGATTTTTGCTCTGCTTATAACAGACGTACTGATAGTTCAGAAAATTGGTAAGCTACAAACTCAAAGAAGGTTCTTGTTCCCTGTCACATTTGGTTTATATTCAGGCTGGCTGTTTATTGCAACGGTTGCAAACATTACTCTATGGCTTGTGAGTATTAATTGGAGCGGATTTGGAATTTCACCAGAAGTATGGGGCATAGTGATACTTCTTGTTGCAGTCGTACTCACATGGCTTGTGTTAACGAGAATAAAGAACGCAATCTTTCCTTTGCCTATCGCATGGGCATATTTTGGCATCTATAAAAACCTGACCTCACCAGAGGGTTATAACAATCAGTACACATTATTACCGAAGATAGCAATAATTGGTGCAATTATACTGATTTTGCTTGCTGTATTCCAATTTTATAGAAATAAATTCTGTTCAATGCCCATAAGAGTGATGAAATAAAACTATTATTTATTTACGGCTCCCCGAGCAAAGGCTCGGGATTTTTTAGTTTACGAGAAGATGTGCTATAATCACCATAGAATAGGAAAATCCGAAATGTCTTGAGGTATTGACTATGGCAAGCTCAACGGTTGTAAGCTGGGTAGGGTTTTACAAGGAATTTGCATACAAAAATGTTTTGCAAGAAATAATAACAAAATAATTGGGGGTTGACACCTATGAAATCTTTGGTTGTATTTTTCTCACTCGAAGGACACACAAAATACGTTGCAAAATTGCTCGCTGAAGAACTGAAAGCTGATTTGGTTGAATTAGAGACTGTTAAAGAATATCCAAAAAGGGGCTTTGCAAAATATTTCTGGTGTGGAAAGGCTTCCGTTTTCAGAGAAAAACCGGAACTGAAAACTGAGCTTCCTGATTTTTCGAAGTACAACCTCATCGTGATTGGTACCCCTGTGTGGGCAGGAAATTGCACACCGCCGATAAATACACTTTTGAGTAAGGTAAAGTTTTCAGGCAAGAAACTCGGGATACTAGTTACAAATGGTGGTGGAAGTATTGATAAATGTGTCAAGCAAATCACCAAAGCCTTGCCTGGAAATGATGTTCTTCAACCGCTGCATTTTGTGAATCCGGATGAAAGTAGAAGAGAAGAAATACTTCAGAAGATAAGGTCTTGGATTAAAGGCATTAATGAGTAGACAGTATTTATTATTCACGAAGCAATACAAAAGTGGGGCAATTGCTCTACAAACTCCTTCCACAACAATCAGTAAGCAGAATCATCGGAAAATCTTTTACAGTTATTTCATAAATCGCCTCAGGTCCGAGGTCTTCAAATACTACAATACGCCAGTCTATTATTTTCTCAGATAGGTATGCAGCACAACCGCTCGGCGCAACGAGGTATGGTACCTTGTATTTCTCTATTGCTTTAATGACTTCCTGTGTTCTAACTCCTTTACCCACGGTAGCCAATATACCCTTCTGGGTGGTGAATTCAAAGAAGCGGTCCATTCTTTTCGAAGTTGTGGGACCAATAATCATTCTACTACCTACAAATGTTGGTCCTGCGTAGAATATTATCTTTCCTGACAAGTCTATTGGTAATTGCTCCCCATTTTTCTCCATCTCAACCAGTCTTTTGTGCGCAGCATCGCGCATAGCGTAAAATTTGCCTATGTAATTAATCTCAGTACCAGCAGGCAAATTGCAAAGAAATTTCCTACCCTCATCAGCGTTACCACTGTAAATAAACTCAACTTTCTGGCTCATCAAAAGACCACCCTCTTCGTTCTTGTTAGATAGCAGTCAACACTTACAGCAACAGGTAAGGTAGCAATATGCGTCGGGTAACCAAGCACTTTTGTCTTTATGATGCTTGGTCCTGTACCAAGCCCCTGAACACCTATTTTCAAAGCTTCAAGTAAGCTGTGGAGTTTCCGAGAAAACTCAGTGTATTCTATAACACTTGGTATATTTGGCTTGTGTTCAAACAGTGCCAATCTTGAAAGTAGAATCGCAAAATCGGCAGTCCCACCGATACCAACTCCGACCGATATTGGCGGACATGCATTTGGTCCATTCTTTCTTATATGTTCTGCAACCGCTTCGAGCACGACGTCTTCTTTCGAAGATGGTGATAGCATAAACAAAGCAGATAGGTTTTCACTTCCGCCACCCTTGACAATTATCCAGATTTCCAGCTCAGCAGCGTCTTTATGAAAAGTTTCGTCAACCTCAAATTCGTGGATTATCGCAGGTAGGTTGGTTTTGGTGTTTGTCCTTGAAAAGAGAGGATCATTTACTATGCTTTTTCGATAGCCATTTATTTTATAGGTATCTTCTACAGCTTTAAAGAGTACTGATTGAAGTGACTGTGAATTGTTTAATTCGTGGAATGTGTTTTTTTTGAAAACGAAGAACTCAACAATACCTGTATCTTGGCAAAGCGGGATTCTGTTTTCTCTTGCTATCTTTATATTATCTTTCAACTCATTAGAGAACGGTCCAGTGTAATCTCGTAGTACGTCTTCCACTTTATGTGTGATTTGCGTGTTAAGTTCTACAAGTGTATCGGAGACTTGTTTATATATTTTTTCAGACGTGATCATTGTATCCCCCCGTGATAAAGACTTAGTCTGCTATCTCCTCGCTTTGAGCTGCAATGACTATCTCTTCAGTGGTCACAGTCACGTTCCTTATCCATTTGTTTCCACGAATTCTAAAGTAGACTACTATGGCTTTTGCTATTTCATCAGAAAGTGTCAAAAGATAAACAAATGGAAGTGATAGTTTAAAGACAAACGCACCGATTAACGCAAGCGGTATACCTATTGCCCAAAGCGTGATTGTTTCAAGAATGAATGCGAACTTCGCATCACCACCGGCGCGCAATACACCAACAACTCCTGCACCGTTGAAAGCTTTTATAGGGGCACCAAAGAGCATTACCCACATTGTTGCTGTAAGCATTTTTTTTGTTTGCACGTCAATTTTAAATGTCGGCATTAATATGTAATACACAACAATTATTATAATTGCGGAAAGAAAGCCTATTACTGCGTTTATTAAAAGCATTTTCTTGCCAAAAGAGTGTGCTTTATCATATTCTGTTTTTCCTATGTATTTGCCAACGATGACTGATGTTCCTATAACCAATCCAAATGTGAACGTCCAAACGTAATTTTCAAAAGAGGAGAGTATATTTCTCGCGGAGTAGACATTGGTACCCATTCTTCCAAAGATGATTCCGTAAACGGTCATTCCAAGAGACCATGCTATTTCATTGAGTGTCGTTGGTGTTGCAAATTCGAAAAATCTTTTTACGAATGTTTTCTCAATAATCGATATACTGAAGCTGTAAGGTACTTTAAGTAACGTAGCACGTACGATTTGGTAGAGTGGAATGAAAAAACGAGCTACAGTCGTGGCTATAGCTATACCGAGTAGTCCAATGTTTGGAAATCCAAATTTTCCATACAAGAAAGAGTACGCTAAGAATATTTGTAATATCGTTCCAAAAATATACGATTCCATAGGAATTTTAGCCAGCTCGATGCCTCTGAGTAGAGTTCTAAATGCTATCTCCAAAGCTAAGCCAAAGTATGAAAGAGATATTATTTTCAGGAAGAGTACAGAATTTTCTATTACTTGCAGGTCACTTGTGAATATTCTCGTAAATATAGATGGAAAGAAAAATGTTAAAGCGAAAAAAGCAGTAGCTATGACAAAAGATGAGTATATCATCAAGGTAGAAGTTCTCTTAATCCCTGTGTAATCCTTCTTTCCCCAATACTGTGAGACAAAAATCGCTCCTCCTGTATTCAATCCAAAAAGGAACAAGATAACCAAAAAAGAACCTTGATTAGCAATGCCATTAACTGCTACCTCAACATCGCCGAGTCGAGACAAAAAGATCGTCAAAATAAAAGTTCCTGTGTTAGCTATTAAGTTCTCTACGGAAACTGGTATAGCAATCCTTAGTATGTCTTTAATCATTTTACCCCACCCCTATTTAATATTTGATAGACTGTTTGTTTTCGCAAATATGAATTGGTTCGTGGAACGTATCATTTGGTACTTTTATTTTATCATATTGAGTGTATAATTCAATTAGAAAGCAGCGCTCTCCCGAAAACCGCCTGCTGGGGTGGGAGAGTTACAACAAAAGGCGGTTAAAAATACCCCAGCTCAAACTGTGCTATTCTTTACAGTTTGAAAAGATGATGGGTATGGCTGAGAAGAGATACGACTTGAATAATTACAGATGGGCTTTGGTAACTGGTGGTTCGTCAGGCATAGGTAGAGAATTTGCAATCCAGTTAGCCCAGAAAGGGATTAATGTAATAATAGTCGGACGAAATGCCGTAGCACTGAGTGAGGTAGCTGATGAGATCCATAAAACCTCAAGTGCGAGTGTTGTAATTATTCAAGGCGATTTGACAAAGGATATCGATCAAGTGATCGATAATACGTCGAGATTTGAGATTGACTTGTTGATAAACAATGCCGGCTTTGGTTTGTACGGCGATTTTGTGAGTCACTCCGAACATGAGTACGAAAATATGGTAGAACTGAATGTTAAAGTCTTGGCAAAATTGACGCGTCACTATGTGGAAAGAATGGTCCAAAAACATCACGGTGGTGTTATAAATGTTGCATCGGTTGCCGGTTTCTTCCCAATCCCGCACCTGTCAGTTTACGGTGCTACAAAGGCTTTTATTTACAGCCTTTCAATGAGCTTGTGGGCAGAGCTTAAGGATAAGAATGTTCATGTCCTGTGCGTTGCTCCAGGTCCGACGGAAACAAAGTTTTTTGAAAGGGCGAAGATGAAACCGGGTAAACGAGTAATGAAACCTCAAGAAGTCGTATCGGGGGCACTTCAGGCTTTTGAGTATGGTAAACCGCTGTACATTCCAGGTTTTGAGAATAAGCTAAGTTATCATTTGGTAAGACGCCTGCTTGGCGACAAGTTTATTGCAAAATTTTTGGCGAAAAATTTTTGATATTCGGGAGCATGAAAAAGGATGCGAATAACAAACAGTGATGTTAAGACAATATACTTCTGTCCAAGAAAAGCTCGATTTGAGATAAAAGGAAGAAAAATAGATAAAGAACAATTCAATGAACGCGTTGACATCTTTGAGACGGAAGCTTTTGGCTGCACGCTAATAGCTGTAGTTGATGAAATTGTATCGCGTGAACCGTACGTTGTTAAAATTAGAAAGAGTGGAAAAAGAGTTTCTGAATACCATATGCTTGAGGCAGCTTTCATTGGGTACGTTATTGAAAGCAATGGTAGAAGTGTAGAGAATATAATAATGGAAAGTCCGTTTTATAGCGTTTTTATCAATTGGCGACCTTATGTCACTAAGATGTTGTCATTACTATCATATTTCTGTGAAAACTCAGAATTTAGAGTGATAAAGACACACTTGTGCAGAACTTGTCAGTATTCAGGGGAATGTTTTAGAGAAGTTGTAGAAGTGGAAGGCTTGAATTTCCTGCATGGAGTAAAAGGGAGCAGTTTGGAAAAACTTCGTTCGTACGGCATAACGAACTTGAAGGATGTAATAAAACTAAATCACATTGTAGAAGAGCTTTTCGGTCAAGAGAAGGCAAAAAGGGTTATAGCACAAGCTAAGAGTATTATAGAGCAAAAGCCTGTAGTTTTTAAACCATTACCGGGGATATGCGATGGGATATTCTTGGATATAGAAAGTTATACGCCTTTCAATTTTGATTATTTATTTGGAATATTGGATAACAACAAATATATCCCATTTCTTGCGGAGGGAGTAAGCTCTGAAAGAGAAGCATTCGAAAGTACGGTCGAATATATTAAAAACGCAGGAAAAATAGTGTACCACTTCCACAATTACGAAGTAACAAGATTTAAAAAGCTATCAAAGAAGTATAACATCAACTTACCCAAGAAATTCTTTGAGAACTTTGTAGACGTTTATAAACTTTATGCAGATCACGTAGCGTTACCCGTACCTTCTTATTCTCTCAAAAGTATTGCAAGGTTCTTTGGCTTTAATTGGAGAACGTCTCTTAATGGTCAAATAGTTGTCCGATCTTATGCAGAATATTTGGCTACCGGTGACAAGCATATCCTTGACGAAATACTAATCTACAACGAAGACGATGTCAGAGCTACGGAGCTTATATTGAAAAAGTTGATGGAACTGTCTTGGAAAGAATAAAATAATAATGGAAAGACGTTAGTATCATTAGTCGCCAAGATTCAGTATGTAGAAATCCCAATCGCCATAATTAATGCCTATATCGCCATCATTTGATGAAACATATCCAACAACAATGTATCCTCCATCTGTTGTTTGCTGTATACTGGTAGCAATATCTTCATTACTTCCACCTATGCACTTTTGCCACTCGATGTTGCCGTTTGAATTCAATCTGACTATCCAAATATTGCAAAAACCCTTGCTGCCACTTACGTCTCCATCATTTGACCAAGTTTGCCCCGCAACAATATATCCTCCATCTCTTGTTTGATAGAGACCATTTGCAGAATCATCATTACTTCCACCGATGGACCTTTGCCATTTAATGCTGCCATCTGAATTCAGTTTAACTAACCAAACATCACTATTGCCACGATTGTCGCTTACATCACCATCGTTTGATGAATTTGAACCGACGAAAATGTATCCTCCATCTTCTGTTTGTTGGATATTTGTAGCATACTCGTCCAGAGTTCCACCCAGACATTTTTTCCACTCGATATTACCATTTGAATCAAGTTTAACTATTAAAGCATCGTAGCCACCATGGTTTCCACTTAAGTCCCCATCGTTTGACCAGGTTTGCCCAGCAACGATGTAACCACCATCAGATGTTTGGCGAATACTGTAAGCCAAATCTTCCTCACTTCCCCCTATAGAACGTTGCCACTCAATGCTACCATTTGAATCTAATTTTACTATCCACACATCAACCCAACCATTATTGACAGTTAAATCACCGTCATTAGAAATAGAATATCCTGCAATAATGTATCCTCCATCTGTTGTCTGCTGAACACTATAAGCTTCTTCATAATGATTACCACCAAGGCACTTTTGCCACTCGATATCGCCGCTTGAGTTTAGTTTAACTATCCAAACATCGTCCTCGCCGTGCTTACCACTTACATCTCCATCATTTGACCCAGTGGATCCCGCAAGAATATATCCTCCATCTGTCGTTAGGTAAATACTATAAGCTTTATCTTCAAGAGTACCACCTAAACACTTCTGCCATTGGATATTGCCATCTGAGTCAAACTTTACTATCCACACATCATCATCGCCTTGATGACCATCCACAATGCCATCATCAGATCCGGTCCATCCCGCAACAATGTAACCTCCATCTGTCGTTTGCTGTACACTATAAGCCACATCCTCACCACTTCCGCCCAACACTCTTTGCCAATTAACGTGAATAAGTCTTGAAAATTCAAGATCCTCTCTTGATATGCTTATCGATACATCCGTCACTTGTCCTGAGACTATTGTAATTGTTGCACTTTTAGTTCCTTCCCAACAATTTGGTATGCTATATTCATCTTTTGCACTCAACGAAACACTTAGTGTTGCTCTGTATTGTCCTGGTGTTAAATTGTTAACCTGGATAATTGTTTCGGTTGAACTTATTGATAGAGGCTGAGGTGTTAAAACAGATTCGTTGTTAGAACTTAAAATAGTTATAGTTGCTTGGGAAAAAATGTAGTGCTTTAGAATCTCTTCATTGAGCGATATTTTCACTCTTAGATCTCCCAATGGAGTTTCTGATACGTGAGTAGATTTAAAATCACATGAATAGGTGGAAAAAAGAATCAGAAAAACCACAATTAAGAAAACCAGAAAACTTTTCCTATGAAGATACATCCACACAGATTCCACCTCTTCTCAATAGAATAGTTTCAAAATAGAAAGCTACGAAAGCTCACTTTAAGAGATATCATCTTCAAGAACGCATTCAATAACCAAATAAGAAGACTGAAAACTCACTAAAAAAACATTCTGACCAACAAAAATATAGACGATGCAAAATTACTTATTGTTGTATGAATAATCAGAAATAATTATCTCTTTCGTATTATATATACTTTGCCCTAATAATCAAAAAGAATCTTCAATCTTCGAACAAGATTCTTGATAATGTTCACACTTGTTTAGAAAAAATAAAAGTAGGAGGGAATTCCCCTCCTACTTTTCATAGTTTAGGGAATCCTAAGAATTTCAGAACGCTAATCCTATTGCAAAGTAATACTGTGTTGGATCGAATGAAAACTCAAACTCCGGATCGCCAAACAAGTAATACAGCCTTACTCCGCCTTCAAGCCTAATGAATAGTATGTCAAGTCCAAGTCCAACACGACCATAGATGCCAAGTTTCTGTGTGTCCATGTAATTGTTGAAATCGCCCACAGTTGTGTATGCCGCTCCACGCAGATGTATTCCACCAAGTGGTATACCAAGATTCAAGCCGAAAAAGATATTATTGAAATCGAAGCCTTCGAAAACTGAGATTCCGTCTTCCATGTCGTAGGCACCAAAAGGATACATTAGCGTGATTAAACCAGCGTCTAATCTGGCGTACAAACCAAAAACGTTTTCCTGAATGTTCGCTGCCTCAACTCCCATGAACGAAAAACCAGAGATTGCTAAAACTCCAACAATCATGATCAACAGAACCCTTTTCATACTTTTCACCTCCAACAAAGTTTGGTGCTACATGAGTATTATACCACTCATATATTTAGACTTAACAATATCAATTTTCGTTTATTTACGTATTGATTATTCTAATTATCTCGCCCGGATTTTCAACAATAGGGCTATGGCCTATATTCTTTAAAACAATAAGCTCACCATTCTTAAAAGCCTTCGCAGTGAGTTCCATCGATTCCAATGTCAGGATTACATCTTTGTCGCCATAGACAACCTTTACCGGTATTTCAATATTCTTTGCTATTTCTAAATAGTTATAGTTTGCTAACGCTTTCGCATTTCCTATGAAAGCTCTTCTTGCCATCCTTAAAGCGTCAGACGTAATCTTATCGAAGAACTTTTCATTTTCGTAAGTTGGCGCGTTTATCATGAGTGCCTTCTTTATCATATCTGGATTCTTTCTGTAAAGTTCAATAATCTTGTACGCACTTTCATCATACTTTGGCATACCGTAGACCGGTGCTGGGTCAACTAATAGCAGTTTCTGCAACTTCTCAGGATTTTTAACAGCGTATCCCATCGCTACAGCTCCACCAAGCGAATGACCAAGTAATATAATATTCGAGATGCTCAATTTTTCAATAAAAGCACCCAGTGCATCAGCGTATTTCTCGATACTTACCTCGCCTTCAAGTTCTTGTGAAAAGCCAAAATTCGGTAAATCAAGAGCGTATACAGTATATTCGTTCTTCGGGATTAAATCTATTAATGGTTCAAAGAATCTCGCAGATGCAAAGTTTCCGTGGACTAACACCAAATTCTTAGGACCAGAACCGAACTTTATATAGTGAATTCTCCCAAACTTTGTGTCTATGAATTTACCATACGGCTTTCGTGACTTCTTAAGATAGGCAGCAATTGAGTTTAGGTACTTTGTTCTGAATTTTCCAATATAAAAACTTACGCCAAGTGGCATAAATAAGACTACAAAGATAAGTATTATACCAAAAACAATTGAAAGTGATAGGTGCGACCTGCTGAACAAGAACGGCAAAGCTGTGTATATGAGTGAGCCGTAAAATGGACCATCGAGCGAAGCCATACCACCTATGACCGAGATTGCTAACAGATCAAGTGATTTTGCTATTCCAAAGTCGCTCGGTGCAATGTAGCCTATAACATGTGCATACAGCGCACCGGCAATTCCAGCAAGCATAGAGCCTATTGCAAATGCTAAGACTTTGTATTTTGCCACATTAACGCCCATTATTGCCGATGCTATTTCATTTTCTCTTATCGCCATCCATGCTCTACCATTCTTGGAGTTTATTAGTCTTTGAAGTAGAGTATAAGAAATGAGCAAGAAGCTTAGAACTAAGAGATATTTCTCAACGTCCGAATTCCAAAGATATGGGAATGGTATATTCCGGATACCTGCGTGACCTCCTGTTAAGTGTTCAAGAGAACTGAAGAGTTGCTCTATTGCAACGACAAAACCCATTGTAGCTATTGCAAGATAGAATCCAGAAAGTCTCAACGCCGGAAAACCAATTAGCAATCCAAATAGAAAGGCAACAATTCCACCTATTAATATGCCAAAGATAATCGGCAGATTGTAATTCATAACAAGAAGTGTAGAAGTGTACGCCCCAATGCTCATAAACGCTGCGTGACCAATTGATATCTGCCCAGAATAACCCATTATTAGATTTAGTCCTAAGGAGGCTATCGAGTATATCCCCACAAGGCTAAGTATTGTCATTATGAAAGCATTTTTGATGAGAAAGAATGGTAAGATAGCTAAGAAAATCCAGAGCCACATCATACTCGCCTCCTTATGTTTCTACCAAAGAGTCCTTTCGGAAAAAAGACTAAAACAACAATTATTATTATCAACGATATTGTCGCCTTAAATCCCTCGGATATATAGTTGCCTACGATCTTTTCGATTACCCCAAGAATTAATCCGCCAAACACTGCACCGGTAAAAGTTTCAAATCCACCAAGGACCGCCGCAGTAAAGCCTTGGATTTGATAAAAGACTAGCATTGAAGGAGAAACAAAGACCTTTGGAGCAGATATTATTCCAACAAGTGCAGCCATAGAAACACCAAATGCCCACGAGAAACTCAGTATCGTTCCGGTGTTTATTCCCATGTAACCTGCAATCTCTTCGTTTTCAGATACCGCTCGAACTGCAATTCCAAATCGCGTATATTTTGTAATAAATGCCAGTAGTATAGAAATAGCTAACAGTAAGCTAAAAATTAGCAAATCTTGCCTCCTCAAAACCATTACTCCAAAGTTACCTCTAAGAACAAAAGGAGCACCTGTTACTAACTCAGGAAATGATTTATATTGTGTTCCCCAAATTTGAACTGCCAAACCTTCAAGAATCATAAGTAATCCAAATGTAACTATCAACATAGAACCGTGTGAAAGGTGTCTAATTGGTCTCAGACCAAATCTTTCAGTCAGTATACCCATAACCGCTGCAAAGATAATACCTACAACTATGGAAAAATAAATGTTCAGACCAAGAGAAGAAAGAAGCCACCACGTTATATACGTAGCAAACATTCCCATATTTCCAAAAGCAAAATTCATAACCCCACTGACTTTGTACATCATCACCAAACCTATAGCAACCAGTGAGTACATTGCACCTGTAGATAAACCAAGCAAGATTTGATTAATCACTTCGAAGCACCTCCAAGATATTTTTCTTGGATAACGGGATTGTTCTTCAGTTCATTTGATTTGCCATGAAGTGCCACTCGTCCATTTTCTAATACGTACCCATACTGTGCAAGATTCAACGCTAAAGAAGTATTTTGCTCAACTAGAACAACCGTAATCTTCAGCGTTTCATTTATATGTCTTATAACCTCGGCAATTTTCTGAATGATAATTGGTGCGAGTCCAAGTGAAGGTTCGTCCAAAAGAAGATATTTCGGATTAGCCATAAGAGCCCTTGCTATTGCAAGCATTTGCTGTTCTCCTCCAGAAAGTGTCCCAGCTATTTGATTTAATCTTTCTTTCAGGAATGGAAAAACACTGAATGCTATGTCAAAATTTGACCTGGAATTTGTATAAGCACCAGCCAAGAGGTTTTCCTTTACGGTCATGTTGTAAAAAATTCCCCTGCCTTCTGGACAGAGGACAATGCCTCTTCTGACTCTTTGATGTACCGGCAAATTATCTATGGCGTTCTCGCCAATGTAAATGTTTCCTTGATACTTTATACCGCCAGCTATAGCTTTAAGAGTCGAGCTTTTTCCTGCGCCATTTGCTCCAAAAATTGCTGTTATACTGCCTTCAGCAATTCTAATATCGATGCCTTTAACAGCATAAACAGGACCGTACCACACGTTAAGGTTCTTAATTGTTAAATCGTTAGCCATCAACTTTTCACCTCACAAATCTACAGCAGCTCAAGGTTGAGTTATCTCAGTTCCAAGATAAGCACTTATTACCTCTGGGGACTTAACAATCTCGTTCGGCATACCTTCAGCTATTTTCTTTCCAAAATTAATAACAGTTATTTTATCCGATATATCAAACACCATGCGCATGTCGTGTTCAATTAGGAAAGTAGTTAGCCCTGCTTCCTTTATCTTTAAAATCTTTTCTTTAAATATATCTGATTCCTTCTCAGTCAAACCAGCTGCTGGTTCGTCGAGAAGGATTATTTTTGGCTCACTCATAAGTGCTCGACCAACATCTATTAATTTCTGGTAACCATATGGCAGCGTACCCGCGTACACTCCAAGAATACTCTTAATACCGAGAATGTCGGCTACTTCGATAGCTTTTAGTCGTGCTTTTCTCTCGTATGTCGAGAATTTTGATGTCTCAAAAACACTGTCAAAAAACGTATAGTCCAAGTGGGGATGAATTCCAAGCATCAAGTTCTGAAGAACGGTAAGATATTTGAATATGATAATATTTTGGAAACTTCTGCCTATTCCGTAGTAAACCCTTTTATGAACCGGCAGTTTCGTCAGTTCGTATTCATCCAAGAAAATCCTTCCATCATGCTTTACTAAGCCAGAAATAGCGTTAAAAACGGTTGTCTTACCTGCACCGTTAGGACCTATCAATGAATGAATAGTTCTATCTTTAACGATCATAGATAAATTATCAACAGCCACAAGTCCGCTGAATCTAACAGTTATATTCTCAAGCCTAAGCATCAAGCACCAACTCCCGATACTATTTTTTTAATCTTTTCAAAACCCGCGGGCATTTTAAATAGCCCGCGGGAAATATCTAAATCCTGTTTTGAACCACGAAAAATAATTATGGTCTAATGAGATCGGTAAGTGGGACAAATTGCCCATTCTTTACTACCATAAAGTACATTGATGTTTTACCTCTTCTCAAGTTGGGACCCCAAGTAATATCTTTTGATAATATTCCATCCCAGTTCTTGAAGCTTTCAAGTGCTTTCACTAAGCCTTCTCTTGTTAAGTTTTTGCCTGCTCTCACCAAACCTTCGGTGAAGACTTCAGCTGCGATAAATCCTGCAACTGCGTAAGATGATGGAATTTCTTTTGGGTATGTCTGTTGGAAAATAGAAATGGCTCTTTGGTAGTCTCTAACAAAATCTGGTCTGTCTGGAGTTGCCAGTGGTACCCAACCAGTAAATATTACACCTTCGGCATATTTTCCAGCAAGCTTTATGAAGGATGGATCAGCATTTGGGTAAATCGTTATGATTTTGCTATCAAGACCGTAATCTCTTATTGTCTTTATCCATCTTATGGTATCTGTTATCAATCCGTAAATCACTATTACATCTGGGTTCTTTTCAACAAGCTTTATGACCGGACCGCTGTAATCAGTATCTGCTGGGTTGTATGATATTTCAACAGATGGCGTCATTTTGTAAGTCGAAAGTCTCTCTTTGAACGCTGCATACCCTTCCAAGCCTATGTCGTTGTTCATATAAACTATTGCAGGAGCTTTAAACTTTGCAATTTCACCAACGTACTTTGCAATCAGGGTTCCTTCAAGTGTGTAGTCTGGTTGAACACCAAATATGTACCTTTTTGGTGGAAACACAAGCTTCGATGTTCCTGCACCTTGGTATACGAATGGAACTTTGTTCTGTTCAAGGTAGTCCATTACCGCCAAACAACCGTAAGTACCAAGTCCACCAACTATTGCAAAGACTTTATCCTGTTCAACTAACCTTTTGACTTCGACAACTGTTTTTGCAGGGTTGAGCTGGTCATCGGCAACTATGAGTTCTATTTTCCTTCCGTGTATGCCACCACGACTGTTGATCCAGTTGAAATACGCCTTCATTCCTTTGGTCATTTCTTGTCCGATAACAGCATAAGCACCAGAAAGCGCTTGGAATGAACCAATAACTACCTTATCGTTGTAAACACCTACTTCTGCAAATACATTTACCAAGAGTACTAATGTCAAAATAAGAGCGAAGAACCTCTTCATACACCCACCTCCTAAAGTAGGATACAGTAAATTTTACTCTTAAATAATTCCGAGTTTTCTTGCTTCTTGCAAAAGGCTATCCCTAAAATCAGGGTGTGATACAGAAATCAGCGCAAGTGCTCTTTTTCTAACTGGAAGACCTCTCAACTTTACAGCTCCCCACTCTGTTACTATATAGTCAAGCTCTTGTCTCGGAACAGTGATTGGTGATCCCTGTGGAAGTAATGGAACGATTGTTGATACTTGACCATCCTTGGCAGTTGACCTCATTGCGATTATACCTTTTCCACCTTTACTCTTCACTGCTCCACGATGTGTGTCGAGCTGCCCTCCAGTACCGCTGTAATGATTCGTTCCAAGAGCTTCCGAACAGACATTGCCTGTTAAGTCAACCATCAGAGCAGTGTTTATACTAACCATCTTTTCATTCTGCGATATTACGTATGGATCATTAACGTACCGTCCACGTAAGAACAAAACTGAAGGATTGTCATCAACAAATTTGTACATTCTCTCGCTTCCATATGCGAAGGTACAGACAAATTTTCCGTTCCATAAGGTTTTCTTTTTGTTGGTAATAACCCCTGCCGCAAAGAGGTCAATCATACTTTCAGTGAACATCTCTGTATGAACTCCCAAATCCTTCTTATTTACCAAAAACTTTGCGACAGCATTTGGTATTCCACCGATTCCGAGCTGAATCGTTGAACCGTCTTCAATAAGTTCCACAATGTTTTCAGCTATCTTTTTTTCAATATCTGTTGGTTCGAGAAGTTCTGCCTGGGGCAGGTTATAATCTACCTCAATTAGATAATCCACATCTGTAATATGAATCTGAGTATCTCCATGCGTGCGTGGAGCTTTTGGATTAACTTCTAGAATTACAATATCGGCATTTTCCAAGACATCCTTTTCATACACAACGCTTGCCGAAAGCGTGAAAAACCCCTTCTCATCCATTGGGGAAGCAACACCAACAAACACATTTACGTGACTTGAATCTATTAAATTAGTGCCTGCTTGGTGCAAGTTGTTGGGAACGTAAAAAGTATTCCTTGAAGACTTTCTGTTGTACGGTCCGAAGAACCAAGAGTAATTATAAAACCTTTCGAAATACTCAGGGTTTGAACAAAATTCGTATGGTTCGGTATTTAGACAAGTATATACTTCCAAGCCATTAGCCTGTGTCTTATGAAGATTTCTGAGGAACATTTTTGGTTCCATTGGCGTCATTCCGACAACTATCGTCCAGTTATCTTTCAATAACGAAAGAACGGAATCAACATCGATAAGCTTTCGGTCATATAGTTCTCTTATCCTTGCTAAACGCACATCATTCGCCCCCTAAGCCTTCGAAAATGTAAACACATAGATCTTGGAGAAACTTTTCTAAATTTTCTGTCTCGGCTACTCTTCCGCTTATGAGGTACTTCTCACCTAAATAGTGTCCCAAACCCATAAGCATCAATGAATAATATTTGGATAGGACATCTTTGTCATAATTTATAACCTCATCTTTGGAAGCATTTTCAAAGAGCGATCTTAAATTACTGTAATATGGTTTATAAATTGAGATGTAATAAGTCTTTGCTAACTCCAAATCTAACGATTGACTTTCTCGAACTACTTTGTACATATTGGTATGATTTTTAAAAAACTGAACAAATGCATAAAGACCTGCTATCTCTTGAATTATCCTCGGCTCATTTTTATATCTCTCGACTGCAAGCTTAACATTGTACCTCAATCCTCGACTGATCCACTCTACAAGTTCTTTCAGTAACTCTTTTTTGGTTTTGAAATAGAGATAGAAAGTCCCTACAGCTATTCCTGAAGCTCTTGCTATATCGTAAATTTGAGTCTTGTTGAAACCATAGGTTCCAAAAAGACTTTCCGCGTTAGCAAGTATAATTTCACGTTTCTCATCACCTGAAAGCAAATGTTTGACCGGCTGAAAGTTAAAAATATCATCAGGCAACTGCCTAACGTTACCTTTAAAAACTTTGTAATTTATACCCTTCAGAACTATTTTTACAAAAATATCTGGCTGAATCTCTACATCAAGCAAGTCGCCAAAATTCACAGCAAATCTCAGTGGTGACCAGAAATAGAAATGTCCAACTTCAGACAATTCGAATTTTTTTGACACACTGTAGAGTATTTCTTCAAGATTGTTTCTAATCCATTCGAAGTGGTATTCATTTAAATGCATTGCTTTCACAAAATGTTTATTATTATTGCAATACCTTATATAGCTCAACCCTACTTCAGAAAGACTTGTTCCTGTCAGAAACTGCCTTAATCCAGAAAAAAATTCATCTGCAATTTCTCTGAAAATTTCGTCTTTACTAAGGTAATATTGGTAGAACGCAGCACTGCTTAGTCCTGACTTCTTTGAGATCTGGGAAATGGATACATTTGCAAAATTATTCTTGCTGAATAGTTTCACTGCTGCAGATTTCAATCGTTCCTTCGATTCTATTCCATCTGTTCTTTGCGGAATTCTCTTCTGCCTTGGCAAATTCTTACCTCCCAGATTTCCACTGAAAATTCTATACTCTCTCACACTCTAAACGCTGTAGCAACCTGCTGGAATCCTACTCCCGAAGTTAAGAAAATTATAACTTTCCCTTCAAGGTTATTCAATTTACCTTCGTCGAGTGCATCATCATATGCCATGTATACGCAAGCTGAACCTGTATAGCCGTACTTATGCATTATCATATGAGTTTTTTCAATGGGAAGTCCAAGTATGTCCATGACCTTTTCTATAGTCTTCTTTCTAACTTGTGTGAAGAAAATCATTCCAATTTCTTCTTTTGTTAAATTGTATTTTTCCATGAGTTTGTTAATAAGCATAGGCCAGCCTTCTTCGTTCACAGTTGCTGGATATGCAGCTCTCAAATCCAATTTATGAAGGCCTCTTTCAAAACCTTCAAGATTCATCGTTCCTGCTCCCATGTAGATACCCCAGTTCTGCCACCAGCTACCGTCTGCCCTGGAAACGCTACCGATAAAGCCAGGTTCATCAGATGCGGTAAGTATCAACGCACCTGCACCGTCACTGAAGAGCGCTTCCCAAGAGTACTTC
>FQKF010140223.1_pt1 | contig 18344 bp, 20 predicted proteins | sample 1504521 | NCBI WGS metagenome assembly FQKF01 (sample SAMEA4475357, study PRJEB15587) | soil metagenome | biome: Soil; feature: Field | place: India | collected 2015-03-11 | depth 0 m
CCCAAAGGGAATAAATCTTAATAATGTCAAATCTCATACAATTCATTACGGCTTCATTATAGACCCAGAAACAGGTGAGAGAATTGACGAAGTACTAATATCTCTAATGCGTGCACCCAATACTTATACAAGGGAAGATGTTGTAGAGATTAACTGTCACGGTGGATTTATTATTTTAAATAGACTACTTAATCTTGTTGTTAAGCAAGGTGCAAGGATTGCTGAACCAGGGGAGTTTACTAAAAGAGCATTTCTCAGAGGAAGAATCGACCTAAGCCAAGCAGAATCTGTTATGGATCTTATAAGAGCAAAAACAGAGGAAGCGCATAAGATTGCCTTGGACCATTTAAGCGGAAAATTGTCTGAAAAAATAAATTCTTTAAGAGACTCTTTAACAAGAGTATGTGCCCATGTAGAAGCCTATATTGATTTTCCTGAAGAGGATATTGACGGTCTAACAGAAAAGGAAATTGAAAAGGAGATAATTAGTATTATTGAGCAGATAGAGACCCTTATTGCGGGATACGATGAAGGTAAGATTTATAGAGAGGGGCTAAAGGTAGCAATTGTGGGAAAACCAAATGTGGGTAAGTCATCCCTTCTTAACGCCCTCTCCATGAAAGATAGGGCAATAGTAACGGAGATTCCCGGGACAACAAGAGATATAATTGAAGAATTCATAAACATTAAAGGGTTACCTTTAAAAATTATTGATACAGCGGGAATAAGAGAGTCTCACGACCTTGTAGAGTCAGAAGGAATAAAGAGAACTCTAAGGGCTGTTGAAGAAGCTGAGTTGGTTTTACTTTTATTGGATATGAGCAGAGAAGTTGACAGCCTTGATGGAGAAATAATTGATAGGATAGGGAATAAAAAAATGATAGTTGTTCTTAATAAAAAGGACATAAAGAGCGAGTTTTTTAAAATTCCAGAGCAAATAAAAGATAAACCAAAAGTTGAGATTTCTGCTTTAACAGGTGAAGGCATTGAGGAATTAAAGGAAATTATTTTCAATACAGCAATTTCAGGAAAATATATAAAAGAAGGATTAGTTGTAACTAAATTAAGACATAAAGTTGCTCTTGAAAATGCCTATAGGGCTCTTAAAAATTCTTTGGAAAGTTTCAAAGGAGGTGAGCCCCTTGAGATTACTGCTATGTTTCTCAGAGAGGGGCTCAGTTATTTAGGTCAGATTGTAGGCATTGTAACCACTGAAGAGATATTAAATCTCATATTCAGTGAGTTTTGTATTGGTAAATAACTATTTGTTTTGTTTTGTTGCTTCATTATTTTTATTTCCGCCAATTAAAGCCTGGCTTAACATTTCCTGCAAAGTCTTTTCATTTACCTCTACTTTATGTTTTTTCTTCAACTCTTCAATGTAACTATTGAACCAGTCCTGCTGTTTTTTTGCTTTCAATTGTTCAATAAGTTGCTGTTTAATTTGTTCAAATTCAACAGGTGTGCCTTTAACGTCAGTAACTTTAAAAATATATATTCCATCCTTGCGATTCAGAGGCATGCTAACCTGGCCTTTCTTTAAACTAAAGGCTAAGTTTTCAATCTGGGATTCAAGCTGTCCCTTTTTAAAAAATCCCATGTCACCACCACTTGCCTTTGTTTTATCGTCCTTTGATAGTTCCTTTGCTAATTTTGCAAAATCTTCTCCTTTATCAACCCTTTCATACACTTTTTTAGCATCATCTTCACTTTTTACAACAATTTGGCTCAGTCTAACCTCGGTTGGTTTGATGAATTGGTCTTTGTTTTTTTCATAGTAATCCTTTGCATCTTTTTCCGTTACCTGCTGAATATTTTTAAGTTCCTGTTCAAGTAGCATATTGATTAGAGTTATTTTTTTGAATTCCTCCAATCTTCTTTTGAACTCATCAGATTTTGCAAGGTCTTTCTTTTTTGCTTCTTCATATAGAACTTCTCTTTTAATTAATTCATCTTTAAGTCTGTTAATACCTTCAGGTGAAGCGAGAAATGCTTTAGTTTGAGGTGGTAAAGTTTTAAGATCTTCCTGTAAATCTTTTTTTGTAAGTTTTGAAGAACCTGCCTTGAGTATCACTTCATCTTTACTCTGGCTACAGGCAAAAACAAGTGTGATGATGAATAGAAAAATAAAAAATTTGAAGAATTTCATTTAATACACTCCTTTCAATATAATTTTTCCTTTAATTTAACATTAAGGTAGGTATTTAGGCAAATTTAATTGAAGCTATAACACATTGATAGGGAGGTGAATAGGGGGCAACATTGCCCCCCAAATTTTATTCTTTTACATACTCTGTAGCTAATCTTCCAACTTCTTTTGCAAACTCTGCTATGCCACCTTTGAACTGGAATGCATTGTGGAAGCCTACTGCTCTCAATCCAACTACTGCAGCTGCTGCTCTATCTCCAGTGTGGCAAAGAACAGCAATTTTTTTATCCTTTGGAAGCTTAGAAAGGTTTTCAGGTTTAAAAAGTTCATGCATAGGAATTATGAGTGAACCTTTCCAGACAGGAGCTATAAGTTTAGTTTCAGCAGGTGTTCTGATGTCAAGAATCACGAAATCCTCTTTCTTCTTTATCATCTCAAGAATGTCCTTTGTAGTTATTTGGCATGGTCTAAGTGTAAGAACTTCTGGTGTCATCTGTGAAAACATGGAATCAAATTTTTTTGCCATTTCTGCATCATATGCGAATGCTGAATTTACAAGTATAAATGATGAGATTAAAAGTGAAATTAATAGTTTCATTTGAGATTCCCTCCTATAAAAATATTTCCTGCAAAGCAGGATACTCTACAGGAGTATAGAAAATAATATTAAATTTAGTCAAGGTTTAAAATTTGTATATTTAGGGGCTAATGGGTATATACCTATTGACAAAATCTATGAATAAAGTTACAATGATAGAAAAAAGGAGGTGTTTATGAGTAAAAAGCGAAAAGGTTTAATTCTAACTTTACTTATTTCAGTTTTAGCCCTTGCTCTGGTAGCCTCTCAGGGTATATCTCAACAAAAGCCTATTATCGCTAAAGGTTGTTCACTTCCAGGATGCCATACGGCAAAACAGGGAGAGTTATGGGGCAATTTGAAGACAGTATCAGGAAAGGCTCAAATGATTCAACTTGACACCGGAGCTCTTTGGACAGTTAAGTTTGATGAAAACACTAAAGTTAAAAACTGGAATCAACCTCTTAACAAATTACCAAAAGAAAAAGAGGTTACTATCACCTATGTAGAGAAAAATGGTGAATTATATGCTACTTTAATCAATGTAAAACCTCCAGTAGCTGTTGACCCTTCAAAAATCATAAAAGTAGCTGAGATGAAGAAAATCTACGATGAAAAGAAGGCACTCATTATTGATTGTAGGCCAGCTGGTAGATACAATGAGGGTCATATACCTGGTTCAATCAACATCTGGTTTGCTGAATTTGATAAACATATTGACAAACTTCCACAGGATAAAAACCAACTTATAGTCTACTATTGTCAAGGCCCTACCTGAGCTCTTACACCATCATCTGCTCGTAGGGCAGAAGCATTAGGTTATACTAATGTAAAGCAGTTTGTAGATGGACTTCCTGAATGGAAAAAACAAGGCTATCCCGTTGCATCAACAGTTAAATATCTACAGGAGCTTATCAGTAAAGACATTCCTCATGTTTTAGTTGATGTTAGACCAAAAGACCAAGCAGAAAAGGAACATATTAAAGGCGCTGTTAATATACCGATTGATGACCTTGCTAAAGCAAAAAAACTTTTCCCAAAGCAGAAAAATGCACCAATAATAATTTATTGCACAAAGGATAATCTTTCTCTTAAAGCCTTCGATATTATTAGAAAATGGGGATACACTAATACTTCCTATATTGAAGGCGGAATAGATGCATGGAAAAAAGCTGGTGGAGAGGTTTTTGCTGGACAACTTCAGAAACAAGTTGTCTATGTTCCAAAACCCAAACCAGGAACAATCGGGGTAGAAGATTTCAAGAAAATTACTGGAAAGAAGATTCCATCAAATGTAATTATTCTTGATGTAAGAGACCCTGAGGAAACACAGATGGGTATTATAAAGGGTGCTAAGAATATACCAGTAAATGAGCTTAAGGATAGACTTAATGAGCTACCAAAGGACAAAGAAATAGTGATTCATTGCGCTACTGGTATGAGAGCAGAGATGGCTTATAACATTCTCAAGGAAGCTGGCTATAATGTGAAATTCCTTGATGCGAGCATCCAAATCAAAAAAGGCGGTAAATATACAATAACTGAGAATTAAATCTCATAAGGGGGCTTTATGCCCCCTTTCTCTGTTATAATTTTTAATGTGCTTCAAGCTTGGTAAAATCAGTGACCTTGCAACTCCTCTTACCATATTAATATTTTGCCTCCAGTTCTTTTTGGTATTAGGATATTTTGGTTATGGATACTATATGGATTCTTCTGAAGGCTGCATAAATTGCCATGGTTCAGAGCAGAAGATGAATGAGCTTGGCTATCCTCAGTTTTATATTACCCTTGATGAAGTCAGAAAGGCTACAGGTCATAAAACAGTTCAGTGTAGAGACTGCCACTTAGGTAATGGTAGGACTTCTGATAAGGACAGGGCTCACAAAGGAATGTTAAAAGCGATTTTTGTAGATGAAAATGCAGAACCAGTGGAGAGAAATAAAGTTTATAGTAAAGAAGAGATAGATTTAAACAAAATAAGACCGATTGGAGAAAATGCTCTTTTTGAACTTCTTCCTAAACAAAGAGAAAATGAGGAAGTTTATTTACACTCTCAAGTGCGAAACATACTCTGGCATGATAGAAATCCTAATACCTTTAACTTTGACCCTAAAATAGCAGAGAAGACCTGTAGTAAAAGAGGTTGCCATTCTGAAGAATTAAAACAGTTCAGAGGTACAATTATGGGAATAAACTTTAGACAAAGAACAATGCGAACTTGGCTTGAACCATACGGACCTCACAATTGCGGACCATCCTTTGCTGATTTACCACCTGAAGAGATACTAAAAAGCGCTGGTTTTGATTTCACAAATACGGAAAGAATTAGAAAAGAGATAAACCTTCCTTTCACAAAGGAGCAGGCAATTGCAAAACAAAGACTCTGTAATATATGTCATGCAGGCTGTCTTGATTGTCACTATGCACCAAGCAGGGAAAAGGGATCACATGCTTTTATAAAAGTGCCTGACTCTTATAGTTGTATGGGAAGAGGTAGGGGGAATTCGGTTTGCCATACTGGTTCAGGACATTCAAGAAGAGGAGAAACCTACATAGGAAATTTTTATTCAATTCCTCAGGGAAGAAAGGCAGATATACATTTTACAAAAGGTATCCAATGTGTAGAATGTCACACCACGGGTAAAAGGGGAATGGGTGATATGCAAAGGAAAGCAACATGTGGAGACTGCCATATTGAAATTGAGAAGGCTCATGCAAATTCAATTCATAAAAATCTGACCTGCACAGCCTGTCATGTAACAGAGGCAAGCGGATATCAGATTACCATATGGGGTAAAGGATATATTGGAGAGAAGCCAAATCCTTTTAAGAAATACTCTCTATATTACGGAATTCAGAAGCCTTTAATTTTAATGAAAGACCAGAAAGGTATTTGGTTCCCAGTAAAAATTTTCCCCCATAGCTTAGGAAATGTTCATAGAGATATACTACCATCAGGGTTAAGATTTAGATGGCTTAATGGTGAGACAAGAGATATGTATGCTATATTGGGTACTTTTGACGGGCTTCCAACAAGCAATAAGCATTTACTTTGGCTTCAGATTGAGGAAGTATCCCATCCTTTTGGAAAGGCAAGGGATTGCAAAACTTGCCACAGTAGTCAGCAAGTTTCTCTTTCTACATGGAATTATGAAGATACTCAAGGAGCAAAGCCCTTTAAAGGAGGGTACAAGATAATTGCTGATGCAAAAGGTCTCAAATTAAGAGACTTTTGGCATAGTGAAATCAAAACACTGCCAGGATTTGAGATGTCCGACTTTGCCTCTTGGGTTTATCTCACTGATAAATGGTTTGTTGAAGGAGATTTCAGTATAAAAATTGACATGAAAAAATATAAAAAGTATGAAAAGCTTTATCGGGAGAATCTTGATAGAATAAAGAGACTTGAAAATAAGTATAGAGATTCTCCCGAGTTATTGAAATTTATAAGGAGTACTATAATCCACAATCCTGATCAAAAAATTAATGGTTGATTACTCTTCTACACATATTTCTCTCTTTGATACGGCGTAGATTGTTTTAATCGTTACAATTCCAATCACCGTAGTAGTTAATACTAAAGCAATTAATGTCAGGAATTTATAAAATTCTGAACCTGTAATATGATATCTCATTGCAATTGCAATTGTTATAGCGTCAAGGGGGAATGTGTATGCCCACCAGGATATGTAAAATTTAAGCTTTAAAAATTTTTTTATTAAAGCAAACAATACGATACAAAGAAATAGAGCAAAATAGAAGAGTAAATTACTCAAAGTGTCAATAGCCCCAACAATTTTTGTATAAGATATAAATCCTACAGCAGGTGGAGCGATAAGAATAAAAAAGGTAGGATATAGCCTTTCAGGTAGCGGATTATGAAATATGAATCTATAGAAGACAATTGTGAATAGGCATATCCAAAAGATAATTCCTATACTAAAGAAAAACCATGAGACATCTAATGAATAGTTCATTCCCTGTATTGGTATTATTATTGTTCCTACAACAGGTATAAACCATGCAGGATTAATCATCTCAATCTTAAACTCTTTGTTTATCCAGTATGTTAGAATTCTTACGAGAAAAATAAAGTGCAAAATTGTGCCAACAAACCACATAAAAAAAGATACAGATTGATTTATCGAGCCGTAAGCAATGGAAAGTAATAAGAGAGATATGGATATGGTTGGAAAGAAACTAGATTTTATAGGATGATGGAATTCTGCCTTTACTTGAGTCATGTATTTTATGATTTTCATAAAGTAGACAAATAGGAAAAGGCAAAATATCATAGTTGCCAAGTAAGTTAAAACAATCCCAGCTGATTTTAATGTCTCTCCTAAAAAAGATGCTCTCATGTAAGCAATTGCAAGTCCTGTTAAACCCATAATCACAGCAAAAAATGAAATGGGGAAATTTTTTATCCTACTGTCTTCCATATACCCCTCCTTTTTTAAGATTTTGTTATTTTTATTTTAAAGAAAATGAGAAACAAAATCAAATAATTTTTTTATACCCCCTATGGCTATTAAGAAATGGCTTCAATAATAGTGATTATTAAAAAAATTAGAAGAAAAGTTAAGGCTATGAAAGCTGTAAATTTGTAGCCTATTTTTTTCTCAATCCAGGGAAGGAATATTAGAAAGGATACTATACCTAAAGGCAATAAAACTCCACCTATAAAAACTGTATCAGTAGAGAAGAATCTTAATAGCCAGAAAAGCCACAAATAATACCATTCGGGTCTTGGTTGATAAGCAGCGATAAAGTCAATCTCTCTACCTATAAGAGGTGGAAAAATAAAAGAGAGAATTAGTATAAACTCAAAAGTAAGAATGGCAAAAAACAAAATCTCAATCAGATAGTCGGGATAAAATTTCTTTTTCATAGAGGCTTTGATATTCCAAGTTTTTTAATCATATGGAAGTGTGCCCAAAGCAGAAGAATAATAGTAATTGGAAGCCACAACACGTGAAAACTGTAAAACCTTGAAAGCGTAACTCCAGATACTTCATAGTTTCCCCTTATAATTAGCAATATAGTTTCACCTACAAAAGGAATGCTACCAGCTATGTTTGTTCCAACTACTGTCGCCCAATAGGCCTTTTGATCCCAAGGTAGTAGATACCCAGTAAAACCTTCAAGCATTACCAGTAGGAAGACTAAAACACCAACAATCCAATTAAGTTCTCTTGGTGGGCGATAGCTTTTTGTTATAAAGACTCTCAATGAATGGATAATTATGCTTACAATCAATACATTGGCAGACCATTTATGGATTCCCCTTATAAGTTTTCCAAAGGTTATTTCTTCATTAATTCTTAATATGCTTTGATAAGCTTCCTTTTCTGAGGGTACATAATGAAGAGAGAGGAATAAACCTGAAAGTAAGCATAGTAAAAAAGCAGTAAAGGCAATGCCCCCAAAGCAGTAAAAATAATTTATACCTTCGGGGATATTTCTATCAAAGATACCTCTGTGAGTAACTTTAAGTCTAAATCTGTCAAGAAACCAATCAATTATATTCATATTTTAAGCCCTACAAATATCCTTTTATTTTCTATTTTAACAGGTAATCTTTGAAGAGGTTCCTTTGGTGGCCCGGCAATTACTTTTCCTTCTATATCATATCTTCCTCCGTGACAGGGGCATATAAATTCATTTGTGTTTCTATCAAAGTTTACAAAGCAGCCAAGATGGGTACATACAGGAGATAAAGCCATAAGGGCATTACTACTATTTTTAACAAGGAAAATCTTAAAATATTTTTCTCCATCAATTTTTATATCCACTTTTTTAATCCCTTCTTTTGGATATTTATCTTCTGGTACTTCAAAAAATTTTAAATCCTTTCTTTTAGTCCTTGTAGGTTTAAGAATTGTTAAGCCCAAAAAAGGAAAGATTAAGGAGATAAATAAAAAAAAGAACTTAATAACTCTTTTTAAAAAAACCCTTCTGTTAATTTTTTCTAATTTTTTGTAAATTGACATACTCTAAAAGTATACCCCCTACTCCTATTCAAAAAATATATTGACAAAAAATTTTTTTTTATGTAGTATTTAACTAATAGTATAACAAAAGCAAGGGGGTGAGGGTATGAGTATTACTCGAAGAGATTTTCTAAAAATTGCGGCTGTAACAGGTGGAGCTGTAGCAGTGAGTACACCTGCAGTTAAATCTGTTTTAGCCCTCGGTAAAAAGCCAGTTTCATTACCCCAATATGTTCCAACCACCTGTGAAATGTGTTTTTGGCGTTGTGGAGCTATAGCAAAAGTTGTAGATGGCAAGGTTGTAAAGCTTGATGGAAACCCAATTCACCCTAATTCTCGTGGGAAATTATGTGCAAGAGGACATGGTGGAATAGGACTTCTCTATGATCCTGACAGACTGAAAACTCCGCTAATTAACACAGGTGCGAGAGGGGAGGCAAAATTTAAAAAAGCCTCATGGGATGAAGCCTTAGGATTTGTAGCTGATAAAATGCAGAAAATTAAGGAAAAATATGGAGCAGAGTCAGTAGCACTTCTTACTCATGGAACCATATCAACATACTTTTTGCACCTTCTTCAGGCATATGGCTCTCCAAATTTTGCAATGCCATCTTTTGCACTGTGTCGAGGCGCAAGAGGGGTTGCTTTTGAGATAACTTTTGGTGAAGATGTGGGAAATCCAGAAAGGCTTGATCTACAGAATAGCAAAGCAATTGTTCTAATAGGAAGTCATCTTGGTGAGAATGCTCACAATTCTCAATGTCAAGAATTTGCAGAAGCAGTTGGAAAAGGTGCTACTGTTATAGTTTTAGATCCAAGATTTTCTACTGCAGCAGGTAAGGCAAAATACTGGTTACCCATAAAGCCTGCCACTGACCTCGCACTTTTACTTGCATGGATAAATGTGATAATCAATGAAGGATTATACGATAGAGATTACGTTTCAAAATATACATCAGGTTTCAATGAAGTTGCCCAGGGAGTGAAAGAATACACACCCGAGTGGGCGGAGAAAGAGACAGATATTCCAGCAAGCCTTATTGTTCAGACAGCAAGAGAGCTTGGCAAAAACAAACCCTCCGTGTTAATTCATCCAGGTAGACATACAGCCTGGTATGGAGACAATGTTCAGAGACAACGTGCCGTTGCAATTCTTACTGCAATTCTTGGAGCCTATGGACGGCCTGGAGGCATATATATAAATCCCAAGAAAAAACTTGAACCTGTATTTCTTGCAGAAAAGGATTATCCAGAACATAAACCAGCTTTAAATAAAGGCAAATATCCCTTCGCAGGTGAAGAAGGGGTAACCCATGAGATTGTAAGAGCAACTCTTACAGGCGAGCCCTATCCTATAAAAGCATGGTTTACCACAGGAACAAACATAATGAAAGCAATGCCAAATCAGAGAGATACCCTTAATGCTGTTCAAAAACTCGACCTTCTTGTGGCAGTAGACATGATGCCCTATGATGGAGTAATGCTTGCTGATGTAGTACTTCCTGAGAGTACCTATCTTGAGCGTCATGATGACTTTTTCACTGTGAAAGAGAGAAGTTTTGGCATATCAATTCGTCAACCTGTGGTGCAACCCATGTATGATACAAAACCAGGGTGGTGGATTGCTAAAGAGCTGGGTAAAAGGCTTGGTCTCGAGGAATATTTTCCATGGAATACCTTTGAGGACTTTTTGAAAGCAAAAGCTCAGGCTTGGGGAACTGATTACGCTGAACTTGCCAAAAAGGGATATATTGATTTTCCAGAGAGTTCTAAACCTTACATTTCTTCAGGAGAGGATTTCAAATTTAAAACCCCTTCAGGCAAGATAGAGCTTTACAGTAAAGAACTTAAAGAACACGGTTTTGATCCTGTTCCAAAATATACAAAACATGCACAGCCTTATGAAGGATGGTTTAGACTTATATATGGAAGAGCACCGGTTCATACATTCTCAAGAACAACTAATAACCCCTCTCTGTGGGAACTTATGGAGGAGAACGTAGCTTGGATTAACGCTAAAGTAGCAAAGAAAATGGGACTTCAAAATGGTGAATATATTATTTTGATAAATCAAGACGGGGTTAAAAGTAACAAAGTACGAGCAAAAGTCACCGAAAGAATTAGACCAGACTGTATTTATCTTGTCCATGGATTTGGAACTACATCGAAACTTCTTCATAAGGCATATCTAAGAGGAGCTGATGACCAGCAGTTAATAACAAAATATGACATTGACCCGATTTCTGGAAGCGTAGGGATGAGAGTGAACTTTGTGAAGATTACCAAGGAGGTATAGCATGCCGAAATATGTAATGGTAATAGATGTGGAAAAATGCATTGGATGTATGGCTTGTGTAATAGCTTGCAAAAAGGAAAACAATGTTCCAGAGGAGCATTTTAGAACTCGAGTAGTAGAGGAAGTAAGAGGTGAATTTCCCAATCTGAGGATGGAATTAAGAAGTGAACTTTGCAATCACTGTGAAAATGCCCCCTGTATTGATGCCTGCCCAACAAGAGCATCCCATCGAGCAAAAGACGGAACAGTGCAGATAGACAGGAAAAAATGCATTGGTTGTAAAGCCTGTATATTAGCATGTCCCTATGATGCGAGGTATTCTCATCCAAAGGGTTTTGCAGATAAATGCACTTTTTGTGACCATAGAGTTAAGGAGGGTAAAAAACCAGCCTGTGTTGAAACCTGTCTTGGGAAATCAAGGATATTTGGAGACCTTGAGGACCCCAAAAGTGAAGTAGCAGAATTGCTAAGAAAATACGACTCCTCTGTAAGGCTTGAATTTGCTGGAACAAAGCCTCGGATTTTTTATATAAAAAAGAAATTTATAGGAGGTCTGTGATGACTGAGATAGGAATAACAGGCTTAAATGCTATAACTCATCCCTACTTAGAGGTTTGGGATTGGAGAATAGTAGTATACCTATTTCTTGGAGGATTATCTGCAGGAATGCTTGTAATGTGCTCAATAGCTAATTTGAGAATTCCTAAACAACCTGTAGAGGAACTTGCTCAATGTGTTAGAGCTCCATTTATTGCTTTTATAACTCTTGCCATAGGTGCTCAATTTATAATGTTAGACCTCGGAAAGCCTCAGAGTCTTATATGGGGATTTTTAACTTTTCAGCCTCTCTCTCTCATGTCCTGGGGTACTTGGGGAGTTCCTGCTGTACTTTTTGCTAATGCCTTATACATACTTGCCGTAATTCCTAAAGCTGACAGACACAAATTGAGATTTCCTATACTGATAAATCTCTCTGAAAAACTTGCCCCCTGGATGAGACCTATTGCAAAACTCAATTTTGCCATGGGAATTTTTTTAGGAATATACACAGGTGTTCTCTTAAGCTCCTTTGCAGCAATCCCACTATGGAATAATGCAACTCTGCCTATCCTATTTCTCGTATCTGCTCTCTCTTCAGGTGCTGCTATGATAGTTATAATTGCAAAAAAGGCAGAGATTAAGTTTCTCTTCACAAAGATAGACATATGGTTAATTTTAGCAGAACTTGTAGTTATACTTCTTTTCTTTTATGGTCTTTACACATCAACAGCACCCTATAAAAAGGCAATAGAACCCTTTTTCTCTTTTACCGATGAGCATTTTATATTTGCAATAGCTTTAATTGCCATATTTTTACTCTTACCACTTGCCATGCGAATTAAACTTGGTGAACTAAAAGAGTTTGAAGACGGATTTCATGGAGAGTTCACTAAAGCCCAGATTTTTAGAATGAATTTTGCAGCTGTGCTTGTTCTTGCTGGAACTCTCATCCTCAGAGCAGCAATAGTTTATGCAGGGCAGTTAACAAAGCTATCACCTTATTGATATAATTAGGTGAAAATCTTAAAGGAAAGGAGGTGATAAGATGAAGAGAGTATTAGCAATAGCAGTTGTATTAACTTTTGTTCTTGGCTTTGTCTTTTCAGCCTATGCTGCCAATGTGAATGGAACAATCACAAAGATTGATGGCAACAAGGTAACAGTAAAGCAGGCTGATGGCAAGGAAGTTACTGTTGAGCTCAAAGTAGGTGACAAAATAACAATTAAACCAGCAGCTGACAAGAGTAAGGAAAAAGGTAAAGAAGGAGCAGCAACACCTAAGAAAAAGAAAGCTGTTGAAGGCTGCTAATTTAACAAAATGGGAGGGTATATTATCCCTCCCTTTTAATTTTATTTGCTCTCTAAAACTTCTCTAATTTTTTCAGATAGTTCTTCAATTGTGAAAGGTTTTTGCGTAAAGTTTATTCCCTTTTCAAGAATTCCGTGATGGACTATAACATTATCTGTGTATTCAGACATGTATAGGACTTTAATTTTTGGTCTAAAATTTTTAATTCTGTTAAATAATTTTAGTCCGCTAATCCCGGGCATAACAACATCTGCTATGACAAGGTCAATATCTTTATTGTAGAATTGTGCTAAAAATAGAGCTGTATTGTAATCCTTAGCTTCTAAGGTTTTATATCCTAATTTCTTTAGCCTTTCAAGTAAAAAAAATTCTCATCTTTTCATTATCATCAACAACAAGAACTATCTACTTCCTATTTAAAAGATTTTTAGAAGGGGTAATTTTCTCTTGCTCAATCTCTTTGTCGACCCTTGGAAGATAGATTCTAAATTTAGTATTCGTCATAATATTCGAATACATAATATAAAAATAATAAAGTAATGCAATAGAAATTTGACAGATTTTTATATTTTTGCTATGCTTTTTAAATGATTACTCTGAGAATATTCATTCTCCTATTTATTCTCTTGTTATCTCCCTGTTATGCCTTTGATAGAAAAGGATTTTCACCTACTTCACCTTTCTCTGTTTTTTCAACTTTTTCATCAGAATCGCCAAGACAAAATCAAGTTGTTATTGACTTAGGACTTGATATTTCAAGAGAGCCGAATATAAAGAGAGTAAATCTTAATCTATCCTATGGACTTACAGATAAAGTTGAAATAATAACTTCTATTCCTTACGTTTTTAAATATTCAAATTCTTTTGATGAAAAGGGTTTTGAAGATATTAACTTTGGTTTCAAGCATAGATTTATTGATGAAACTACTTATTTGCCCGCCTTTGCTTATTTACTCTATGTAGCTGGTGACATAGGAAGGGAACAGTTTTCTTCCGAAGGAGGATTTGGTGGAGGGATTGTGGTTTCAAAAAAGATAGGCCCCCTAAAAACCCATGGTAATCTTTTGTATTTTAAACCCAGTAGAGAAAAACTAAAAGATACGTGGAATCTGAATTTAGGAACAGAGCTATTAATTTCCTACAACTCAAAACTACTTTTTGAAATAATTGGAAGAAAGGCAATAGATAAAAATAAAATAGATCTTCTTGAGTGGAGAGTTGGCTATAGGATAAAGATAACTGATTTTTCTTATTCCACAGTTGGTATTGGGTTTGATATAAAAAATAGAAATCCTGATATGAGATTTATGTTTAGTATAAGTTTTTTGTTACCCACTGAAAAAACAAAAATTAAAAAAATTGAGGAACAGGTGTATTAATGTTATAATAAACCTATGTTCGATTTAGGAATTCAAGAATTAATTGTAATTTTTATAGTTGCCCTCTTAGTATTTGGACCTAAAAGACTCCCCGAACTTGGTTATACCTTGGGTAAAACAATGAACGAGATAAAAAAGGCTTTCCAAGGCGCAAAGGCTGAAATGGAAAAGGAAATACAAGAAGTAAAGGAAACCGTCGAAGATGTAAAAAAGGATATAAAAGACCCTCTCGAATTAAAAAATGAGCTTTTTAAGGATATACCTTCCCTTGATGATTTAAGAATTGATAAGCATATTGAAAATATTGCAAGAAAAGAGATTGAAAAAAAGGAGTAGTGATGGATGGAAGAACAAAAAATGCCACTGATGGAACATCTATCAGAACTAAGAAAGAGAATAATAATATGCCTTGTAGCTCTTTTAGTAGCTTTTCTATTAACCTTTAGTTATTCTGAACATATTTTCAAGCTTTTACTTTTTCCTTTGAATTATACACCCCAATTTTCAATAAAAGAAGGAATTGTTTTTGTCTTAGATCAGAAACTTCAAAATACAAAGCTTGTATTTTTAGGACCTGCTGAGGCTTTCTGGATGAATATGAAGATTGCTCTTGTATGTGGCTTCATACTTACAATACCCGTAATTTTCTATCAGCTATGGAAATTCATATCTCCAGGACTTTATTCCCACGAGAAAAAATACGTTCTTCCCTTTGTTCTCACTGCAACAGGGCTTTTTCTTATGGGTGTGACTTTTTGTTATTTAATTGTTCTTCCCTTTGCCATGAGCTTTCTACTTAATTATAAAGTGGGAGATTTTCTAATGCCCATGCTTTCAGTTGGTCTTTATATTGATTTTCTGCTGAAATTTTTACTTGCCTTTGGTTTTGTCTTTGAGCTACCAGTTCTTATTGTTATTGCTACAAGGATGGGTTTCATTACCCCTCAGACACTAAAGAAATATAGGCGACTTGCTATAATTCTTGCTTTTGTAGTTGCTGCTATAATTACTCCCACACCCGATGCTTTTAATCAGACCCTTATGGCGATACCGATGATAATTTTATATGAAGTAGGAATATGGGTTTCAATAATCCTAAATAAGAAGAGGGAAAATAAAAATGGAGGGACGGAGTAAATCTTTATTTGCCATTGCTACCGATATAGCAGATGGTTTTGTAATCGTTAACCCTTTGTTTCTTAAGAAATTTAAAGAAAAGGAACTTAAAGAACTTCATGAGGCATTGATAAAGAAAGAAAGACAAATAAGAGCAGAGCCTTTTCCCTTTAATGATGCTTTAAAAATCCGTCAGAGAAATATGAAACTTCAGAGGCTAACTCAGGCTATGGTTATCATAAAAAACTTTATGGAAGGAAGAATATGATAATAGCCCTCATAGGTTTTTCCAACTCCGGTAAAACCACAATTTTCAACGCTATGACTCATCAAAAAATTGATACATCCTCTTATATTACACCTCCTGATGTAACTCACAAAGGAGTTCTTCATGTGGAAGACCCAAGACTAAAAATCATAAGTGAAATAATTAAGCCTAAAAAAACCACCTTTGCTACTGTAGAATGCATAGATGTAGCAGGATTTCTAAAAAATAATCCCGCCCATAACTCTAAGATAATAAGAGAAATAATTGATGCTGATGCTCTTATATATGTATTAAGAGGCTTTGATGACCTTTCTGTTGTCTATCAATTTGAAAATATTGATCCATTTAGAGATTTTAATGAATTAGAATATGAACTTTTAATGATTGATTTAGACCTTGTTACTAAACGAATTGAAAGAATAGACGAACAAAAAAAGAAAGGACAAAAAATTAATGAAAGGGAAAGGGAAGTTTTAGAATTCTTAAGAGAACATCTTGAGGGTGGACATGCTTTGAGAGAGGCAAACTTAGGGGATGACCAATTAGTAGAGATAAGACATTTTAATTTTATTACTATGAAACCTGCCTTTGCTGTTATTAATTTGGATGAAAAATCCTTTAATGAGGATAAATTCAAGGAAAATCAATTTATAAGAATATGTGGGATTTTAGAGAGTGAAATTGGTCAATTACCAGAAGAGGAGATTACAAGCTTTTTAGAAGCTATGAATATAGATGAGCCGGTAAACAAAAAAATAATTCGCAAAGCCTATGAAATTCTTAATTACATATCTTTTTTTACAGCAGGACCACAGGAGGTGAGGGCATGGAGCATTAATAAAGGGACAAAAGCTGTAGATGCTGCGGGAAAAATTCATTCGGATATTCAAAGAGGTTTTATAAGAGCAGAGGTTGTATCATATGATGATTTTATAATGGTCAATGGTGATATGAACCTTGCTAAACAAAAAGGTATATTTAGGCTTGAAGGAAAGGAATATGAAGTAAAAGACGGGGATATAATAACATTTAGATTTAAAGTATAATGGGGAGGTGGAATTTTGGGTTTTTTACAAGAATTAGACAAAAAATTAAAACTTCGTTGGAAGATGATTTTACCTCTTGCTGTGGCAATTGCTTTTGGAGTTATTGCGACTGTTATAGTTACGGGATATGGTGCTTACAAAATTGCCTATGACGCCTCAGTTCATTTTGGAGCAAAGGACGTTCCTCAAGAAATAATGAAAGGAGTAAGAAATCTTCAAATAATCTTTGCTGTCCTTGGTCTTTTAGGTATTATCGGAGCCTCTGCAATAGTATACATAACCTATATGATTACCCATAAACCAATCAATATTCTCGATAAAACACTTCATCAAATTGCTGAAGGAGATTTAACAGTTAGCGTAGGATTTAAAGATAGAGTTGATGTCATTGGAAGGCTTGCTTTAAGTATAGATAGAGTTTTAAGTACATTTATTACTATAACGGATAAATCTCTTGAGTATTCTCAAAAGCTTGCAACTTCTGTTGACAAGTGTAATCATGTAATAAACGACACAATTGATTGCGCTAAAAAGCAGTCTCAACAGGCAAATCAGATAGCAACAGCGGCTGAAGAGATGACTCAGACAATAACAGACATTGCAAATAATGCATCTAAAGCATCGGAAACAGCAACAGAGGCAATGGACATAGCTAAAAAGGGAAAAGATACTACCGAGATGGCTGTAAAAAAAGTCAACCTTGTTTATGAGACTACAAATGAACTTGGACAAATGATAGATAAATTAAACAAAAGCGCCTCTGAGATTGGTGAAATCGTCACAGTAATAAAGGATATTGCAGACCAGACAAATCTACTCGCTTTAAATGCTGCGATAGAGGCTGCAAGGGCAGGAGAGCAGGGTAGAGGCTTCGCAGTAGTAGCAGACGAAGTACGCAAACTTGCAGAAAGAACAATTAAGGCAACAGAGGAAATTGCAAATAAAATAGGAGTGATTCAAAAAGAAACTACAGAGACTTCCCAATCTATGAATAAGGAATTAACAGAAGTCAAAGAGGTTACAGAAGCTGTAAATAGTATTGGAAGAGCTTTAGGAGAGATAGTGACTGCTGTGGTAAGGGTTAAAGACCAGATAACACAGATAGCAACCGCAGTTGAAGAACAATCTGCAGCAAGTGAGGAAGTTACAAGAAATATTGAAGAGAGTGCAAAAATAGCTTCTGAAATAGAAAAGTTTGCTGAGCAGATTGTTAAGGATTCTTATGATATTCTCCATATTTCTTCAGACTTGAGACATACAGCATCTGTTGTAAAAACAAATAAAACAAAAGAAATGCTTTTTGATATTTTCAAGGGAGATCATGAGCGTTTAATTGTTAGAATACATGCCCATTTAAGAGGTATTGATAGGCTTGACCCTGATAGACTTGCAGATTATCGTTCCTGTGGTGTGGGTAAATGGTACTATGGAGAAGAGGGAGCCAAGTTTAGAGATTTACCAGGTTTTACAGAATTTGAAGATATCCATAGGGCATGTCATACTTTAGGAAGAGATATTTTAATAGCCCATAATTCAGTTGATCATGAAAAAGTAAGAAAATTACTATTAGAAATAGAAAAAAACAGTGAAAGATTAAATAGTGTGATAGAAAAGCTAAAGAGTGGTTATCTTGCAAGAATTAGGTAAAGCATGGTATTATTAACCATT
>FQKF010089528.1_pt1 | contig 18328 bp, 14 predicted proteins | sample 1504521 | NCBI WGS metagenome assembly FQKF01 (sample SAMEA4475357, study PRJEB15587) | soil metagenome | biome: Soil; feature: Field | place: India | collected 2015-03-11 | depth 0 m
TCCATGAAGTTCCTCCTGATGAAAACCTTTCCTACACTTTCTAATTCTGTCACAAAAGGATTAATAAAAAGTGAGAAAGCATGCCTCGCTTGCTCTGTGAATTATTTCACAGGCACAGGCGAGTATACCATAAATTGGATAGCATTTATCACTTTACAGAGGGTGAGGTTTGTCCTTATTTTTGGTTTTCAGAGGTTTTAAAGAGCCGACTTGCATTTCAACCGGGATATACCGCTGACTTAGAAGTTGAATCAAGACTCTCACCCGTTCTTTGCCCGGCAATCGCACATCAAAAATGGCTTCATATCCGGCAAATGGGCCCTCTTGAATGAGCACCGGTTCGCCCGGCTTCAGGGTTTCCAGAAGTTCTCCCCCAGCCCGATTGACTTCATCCACACGCCTTCGGATAGCCTCTATCAAATTATCAGGCACAGAAGCAGGCTCATTGGAGAAGGAAACAACGCCGCGAGCGAAGGGTATCCAGCGGATTACAGATAAGCCCACTTCATCCAAATCTACATGAACAAACAGGTAGCCAGGAAAATACGGACGAATCTTTCTTGCCCGTGGATTGACAGGGTTAACCCGGATTTGAGGATAAAAAACCTCAATTCCACGACTCTGGAATTGTTCACATAAAGCCTGTTCTTTATTGGGTTTACTCTGGATGGCGTACCACTTCTTTGACATGATCGATTCTTATCGAAACAGTAACTTAAGTTCTTCTATAGAGTCAACAATCTCAACCTGCCCAACCCATTCGTTCTTCTCGTTGAGTTTTTTCCAACCATTCTCCATAGGAAAAACTTTCACTTTTTCAGGAAAGCGAACAATAATTTGCACCGGCAAGGAATGGATGCCTGGTTGTTTCTGAAGACGTAATGAATATAGGTTTCCGTCATTACTGGATTGTATCACCGAGGAAGGTAACTCCCATGTCAATGAGAATTCTGCACTGGAAGCCACCGGGACCAGAATCATGCCGGAAAACTCTGTCCATGCAGTATCCTCGGAATGAAGTATCACCTCCCCCAAATAAGGCTCTTGGGTAAGCAGTTGTTCAGCCGAAATCGCCGGCACCTGCGAAGATATAAGTTGACTTTCCGCAGGAGTGAGGATACGCCAGTAATTCCAGTAACATCTTTGTCTCAGAGATTCGTAAGTGTCCCCATATTCAGCATGGTGCTGACAGGAAATCCCTGGCGGGGCATAGTTCTGGTAATGCACCTGAAGCCTGGCTACAGGACGCTCAGGGTTACTCAGATCAACGGTATAGACTAACGAACGATCCACAAGAGCATCGGCTTTGTTGAATCCCATATTGGTGTCCACCAGCATTAAAAAATCGCCCTTTCCCGGGTGTACACCAGCATCTAAACCAAGCGATTGAAGCACCTGTTGAACATTCCCATCACTCAGGAAAATCATGAAATGCCCGGATTGAACATTTTTCAGAAGAACCTGCGCCACTTTCAACCAGGTGCTGGCATCACTTGATTCGCTGAGTTTGCGCTGAATGGCTTTGGCGAGCAACCCCATGAACTCTTTGCGTTTTCCCCACCAGACATCATCAGTTATTCCAGAATCCGGCGCCCATGCTTCCACCATCCACTCCATCACATTGTGAGAGTCTACCTTTTCCTGAGACGGAGGTAATTGCACGGGGCCTAAAGCTTCCAGCAAATTCACGATAAAAACCTGGTCAAAGGCAACTACCCCATCCATCTTCTCCCCCGTTGACAGCGCATAAAGTTCCAGAGCCTTTTGAGCAGTGGTGGGAAAATCCGGCGACCAGTTGGCATCACGAGGCACCCAGTAACCAGCCTTCATGTAATATGCCATGGGCTCAGGCGGAGAGGGATAGACCACATTCGGGTTGTCTACCGCGTAAGAATCGGCAATATCAAAATCTACAATCTTTCCACCTCTCAATTCCAGTACGCCAATGCCAGAAATAAACCCTCCCGTTGCGCGTAATTCTTCGTTGTTTTGAGCCAGGATTAAAAATCGGCGCGGTTGCTCACCACCCAAAATGGATGGAAGCACGGGAAACATTTGCCCTCCGTATTCTGCCATTGAAAGCAAAGCCTCATTTTGCATCCAGATGGTTCGCCATCTTTCCGGAAACCATTCAGGGTGAATATTTTTACGAATTATAGAGGCTTCCGCAAACCATCCGTTTGCTTCTCTGGCTGAGGTGTTTTTTTCCAAAAGAGAATTAGCCAGTTGAGCAAGCCATGCCGGGGAAGGTTCCTGTCCATCCAGAGATTTCAAGGCTGGGGCTATCTCCTGAAGCATTTCATCGGCGCCTCGAGAAAGTACCACACCATACAATATCAGAGGCTCAATCTGAGAAAGAGGTTTTCCCCATCCTGGAATCCATGTCAGGGCATCCGCCACCGGAAATACAGGCAACATCCCCCAGTAAATCCCCTCCATGTGATTGCGAGCCTGATGAACAAGAGAAGGAGCCTCGTGAAGAAAATCCGAGGGATTAAGTTGTTTGGCTTGACGCATGAGTTGGTAAAGCCCGGCCGCATGCCAGAGCAAGATAGAGATCCAAACAACGAGCAGGAAGAGGATACTCGCAAAAAGCCAGAAACGCAAAGACTTTCGGTTTGCGCATGAGGATTTTTGAATCGAATCCGAAACGTTTGAAGACGATGATTTATTGCTATAATGAATTATCACTGTCCACCACCCAGGAGCAAACATGGGGACAAAGTTAAGGCGCACCTTACTGCCAGGGGGTATTCTCGCCTGTCTTTTACTTTCTCTACTATATCATTCTACTTACGCCTGCGTGATAATGCAAACGGTTCCCACAGCCGCTCCCTCGGCCACACCCTCTGCAGGCAACCCTGTAGCCTCACCAACCCCAGCCCTTCCCACTCAGGCAAGAAATACCCCAACACGAATAAGCTCCACTTTGTCCTCCAATACTCCCACAATACAAGAGAGCAGAGCCACCCAAGTGCAACCGTCTGCATCCTCCCCATCTCCGATTCCTCCCACAAGTGAAGGTGCAAAAGCGAACGACATCCAGACGCCCATCCCGTCAAACCCTTCGCCTGCACCACCTGAAACCCCTGGTATGGTTTCTGCAACTGAATGGTTGAAGTCTTTGTATTTACTCATTTGTGGGCTCAGCGTAATCGGAGGTGGAGTTGTGATTGCGATCATCATCACTCGCCAGAGAAAGACTCAATCCAATCAGAAATAAAATTGTACTTAAACGGGGGACACACTATGAAAAAGCCAACTCTTTTTTCCACCCTTGTCATTTGTATCTTCCTTGTCTTATCAGGGACAGTTCAGGCGGTGCCTGCTCAAGCGCAAACAAGCACCTCATTGTATTTACCTCTGATTCGCCGTGCGGCTACCACATCCTGCCGTTTTGGTATTGCAGCCATTCCTGAGAACGCGGGGTATGCTGTTTCGCTTGCACAATTCAAAGTAGGTGGATTTGTGGATTGGAACAACAATCCCAGCCGCATTCTTCCCGGGGATGTAACTTACCTCCGAGTCATCAGCGTAAGGGATCCGTTCGATGACGCCCAAGTTGCCAATTATGCAGCAAACCTTGCCAGAGCCTACCCGGGCAGTTACTGGCAAATTGGCAACGAACCGGATACAACGTACCAGGGACATGGAATCTACCAGGACAATGTCACTGCCAGTCAATATGGACATCGCTACTATGTCATTGCCACAGCAATTCGGCAGGCTGATCCTACCGCCAAACTGGGGTTTGGCAGTGTTGTTCAACCCACTGCGGTACGTTTTCGCTATCTGGAAATGGCTCTTGCCAGACTCATTCAGGACAGTGGAAATGCTTCTACAGCATACGGGTTGATTGATTTTCTCAGCATTCACGCATTCATCCTGAACGAGGATGAAGACCACAATGATGACGGAATCATCGATAATAAATGGGGCACAGGCGTTCCCAAAGATTACAATGATCCTTATTTGTACTGCATCACCACCAATCCAGATGGAACATGCAAGACCAAAATCCTCCCGGAAGCCCTTACCCCGGCACAAACCTACGACATTAACCGCTTCAAGTCCCGCATTCAAAATATGCGTCAATGGATGTACAATAATAATCTAAGAAATAAACCATTGTGGATCACAGAATACGGAAGCCTTCTGCCCCCCATTACCAGGCCAGAAGACAATTTGACCACTTTACCCGACTCTGTGACGGCACAATACATGGTGAACACCTTCGATTACTTACGCACAGCCACCAGTACAACCACCGGACTCCCGGCAGATAGGAATCGCCTGGTGCAACGCTGGTTCTGGTATAGTCTCAATGAACATCGCTACTGGTTCGGAGGTTCTCTATACGACCCTGATACTTCTCCCCCACAACTCACTTTGATCGGGCAAACGTTTATGAACTACATGGCTCCATTGATGCCAGAGGAAGGATGTTTGCCCTGATCAGAAAGGATTTTTCTATGTCTTCAGGGAAAAAATTCATTGTGTTGGTGTTGTCTGCTCTTGTGCTTGCTCTGGCATGGATGGGAGGTACATGGACAACAACCCAAGGCGCCACCCAGGGACAAAGCACTCTGCCTACCATCACCCCTACGCGTGAGCCCCCCGATACCCCTACTCCCACGCGAGTAGGGGCCCCACCCCCAACATTCCCCATTCCTCTCATCTTCATTGTTTCGGTAGTGCCGGGGGAAAGTGTCACCATCCGGACTGCGAACTTCCCCCCAAATATCGATTTTGATGTGCTGATGAATTACTACGGCACATTGGGAATCGGAGGCGAAAAAGTTGCCACTGTCAACTCGGGTTCTGGGGGAATGCTCACCTGGACTTTTAATATCCCTTCTTTCCTGAAAGATGCGGCAAGAATCGCCATTCGCCTGCAAAGCCAGAGGGGGTACTATTCTTACAACTGGTTCTGGAATAAACCAACCAGTGGCACCGGACAGGCTCCCTCAAAACCGTTTGTGATTCCCACTTTCAAGATTATTGCTGTAGAACGGGATAAAACGGTGACCATTCAAACTGCCAACTTCCCTGCCAACGATACCTTTGACGTGTTGATGAATTATTATGGCACTCTGGGTATTGGCGGAATCAAGGTTGATCAGGTCAATTCGGGCAGCGGAGGAACCCTGACTTTCACCTTCAATATTCCAGAAGCCATGCGCGGGCAAACCAAAATTGCTATTCGGCTCCAATCACCAACTTCCGGGTATTATGCCTATAACTGGTTCTGGAATAATTCCACTTCGGAAGCCTCTATCCCGCCCAGTACCCCGCCTGCTGAGAGTCCTGTTCCATCTCTTCCCCCTGGGGTTATCCCGACTTTTAGAATTCAAAGCGTGGTACGGGATACCAGCGTTACCATCGTAACCAGCAATTTTCCTCAAAACGATACTTTTGATGTACTCATGAATAACTACGGGACGTTGGGTATCAACGGGGTTAAAGTGGATACTATTTCCAGTGGCTCAGGCGGCACGTTGACTCTGACATTCACCATCCCAGAGAGCATGCGAGGGAAGAGTCGCATCGCCATCCGTTTGCAATCTTCCAAGTCCGGCTATTACGCATATAACTGGTTCTGGAACAACACCTACCCATAAGCCGGTATGGTATTCCTGAGCAAAAACGGCGGGTGTCCGCCGTTTTTGCTTAATAAGCCCCTTTTCCCAGAATCACTGCCGGCAAGGTACGAGCCAGAATGACCATGTCTTTCAACAGAGAATATTTTTCGATATACTCCAACTCTAATTCTAAACGTGAGGATATATCCAGGTCAGCCCTGCCAGCCACCTGCATGGGACCGGTCATGCCCGGCTTGACAATCAAACGCTGACGTTCCCGATCGGTATAGCGGGTAACGACCGACAATTCTTCAGGACGCGGACCTACCAGACTCATCTCCCCTTTCAAGACATTCCAGAATTGAGGCAGTTCATCCAGACTCCACCGGCGTAAAAAGCGCCCAACACGGGTCACACGGGGGTCATTGGACAGTTTGAAAGCCAATCCGCCATTCGGGCAAAGCGGTTCCAAACTCTGCCTGGATTGCTCTGCGCCTACCACCATCGTGCGCAATTTCACCATACGGAAGGGTTTGCCATTTTCTCCTGCCCGCCATTGGATAAAAAACACCGGGCCAGGGCTATCCAACTTAATGGCCAGCGCACTGAGCAAAATTACAGGGAGAGAAATCACTCCACCAATGCTTGCGCCAAACAGGTCCATTGCCCGCTTGACAAAGCGCTCTACAGCGCTCAAACCCTTCCTGCGAACCGCGCGAGGCTTACTGAAGATTCCCCAAACAATGCCGGCTAACTGTGCAAATGCTCGGGTGAGTATCAGAACAACACTATAGGGAACCAGGTATGGATCTTTCTTAACCAGAAACATCAGAAAAGGCAAGGCTGTCAACCAGAAGACCACACCAAAACCTGCCATGACCCAGAGCAATCTCAGGAATACATAGGTTAATGGAGCGCAAAGAAAGATCAGCCCCAACAGGAAAATTTGCCAGCGCTGAGATGGAAGAGTGTGAGAGTCATGAAATGTCTTCTCCGGGAGCCAGTTAAGCATTACTGCTTTCCAGTACCCAATCCAGAATTTCCTTTGAAAGTATTCCTGAATGTTTTTATCGTGACTATGCGAAACTATAGCATTTGGTTCAAAGACCAAACGATACCCTTTACGCGCCAAACGGAAAGAAAATTCCTGATCTTCTACAGAAGGAACCGGGAAGACCGGATCAAATCCCCCATTCTGTAGAAATACATCCTTACGGTAAGCAGCAGAATAGGTGTCAATAAAATCGATTTGTTCCAGCGGTTTCATTCTTTCATATTTGTATTCATACTCAATCTGAACAAATCGCGCCACGGGTTTGGCACTGCTTGTGGAATAAACCCCTTTTACACCAATTACATCCCCATCATTAAAACGACTCAAAAGGGTTTCTAACCACCTTGCATGGGGAACACAATCTGCATCTGTAAAAACCAGGATCTCCCCACGGGCTTCGCAAGCCCCGCGATTCCTGGCAGCCGCAGGTCCTGCATTGGTTTGACGGATAACCCTAACCCCAGCAAAAGTACAGGCAATCTCTGCAGTCTGATCACTGGAACCATCATCCACGACAATAACCTCATAGTCCTTGAGAAAAGTCAAATTTGTCTGATGGAGCACTGCCTCCAAACAGGCAGTCAGGGTATCGGCAGCGTCCTTGGCTGGAATGATGACACTGGCTTTCATGGTTTTTTCCATCGTTCCCAGAAAAGGATCAGAGCCGAGACAACTAAGGGAAACACTGTAACAATACCGTGTAACAAAATGGCGAAAGATAGACTTGGAGCCAATGGAATTTGAAACAGGGACATTCCTAAAACCACTGCCCCATGGAATGGACCCACATTTCCCGGAATCAAGGCAGGGATTAATGACACGTAAACAAACACAAGAATTACCCCAGCGATTTTGACATTCACGGGCAAAGCCAGAGCCTGCAGGGTAAAAAGATTGGTGAGAATCATGCTTCCCCAAATGAGCATACTGAGGAAAACCGATAGAAATGCCAGAAACATGTGGTGTTTTGTGAGATTCAAACGCTGTTGCAACCTTCCAATTTCAGGTCCCAAAACCTCCCTGAACGGCCGGGGGATGAATGAGATGCTCTGAAGATTGAAAAAACGAATTGCCCAGACCACACCTCCAAGGATCAAGAGAACTAACCCTGCAAGAAACCAGGAATAAACCGGCGGAAACTTTATCCATTCAGAAACCCACGGGGCAAGTACAAGGGTCAGAAGAGAAAGAAATAACAAATCTTCCCACTTCTCCAAAAGGATACTGAAGGCACCGGGAAGCATTAATCTTTTATCCTTCACCCCTAACCAGGAAAGCCGTAGGACTTCCCCTCCACGAAACGGCATGACGATATTGAGCGCTTGTCCAACGAAAAAAGGAGCAATCAAGTCTTGAGAGGCTACCATATCGCGCTCTCCCCCAACCAGGCGCAGCAAAACACCCCAGCGTACAATTTTCATCCCCAGGGTGAAGAAAAAACTTAAGACCGATAAAGTTCCCCATTTCCAATCTACTGAAGCCAGAATATGAAAAACTGGTTTCCAATCAATCTCCCAAAAACAGAAATACACCACCAGAATAAACATCCCTCCCTTCGCAATAAGGGGAAAACATCGTTTTAAAGAGCAGGAATGTTCAGTTACCCTGACACTCATAGGCTATTATTATCGAAGGGTGTAAATCTACTGTAGTCTGGCAAATAGCCCGGTCAGAATTCAGTGCCAGCAATTTTTCGCCCCATTCTCCCCCTGAATCTGTAGATGGATAGTGCAAATCAGGATATGCCTTCTGGAGAGATTGACGATACCAGGCGAAAGGGGTCAGAGGCAACACCACAATTCGCACATCCGGTCGTTGTTTCAACCCGAAATGGTAATACCAGAGAGGGAAAGTATCCTGATCCCGAATCGTGACGATGACAGCATTCAAGGGCAATGACTGCAGGGTATGCTCGGCAAAGTCTGCAGCATCGCCTTTGTATCGCACATCGACCTCACGAAGAGTTGCAGGGATACGCCACACCACCCAGAACAGGAAAAGGGATATCAACACCCAACCCACTGGAAATGTTTTCCACTTCCAATTCTTAATTTCCATCAGTCCAATTCCAGTCGCAATGCTCAAAGCTATCCAGGCAGGAATCAGGTAAACCTGCGAATCTTCTGCAGCATAGCCAAGCGAAAAAGAAGCAAAAGCAAGAAAAATCCAGAGCAAAATTTTTCCCACACGGGTAGGATACGCAATAAGCCCCCCTCCAAGCGCCAACAACACTCCCAACACGCTGAAATCTTTCAACCACAAATCCGCAAAAGCAGACAAGCGAGACAGGAATTTTTCCCCGTCGACATTGAACACCATCCCCTGGTAAATCTTTCCAGTGACCAGCCATAAAAATCCTTGCCAGTCACTGGCTCCCCCCCAATTGACAGGGGGATATGCCTGCGCTCGTAGAGGCAATATCCCGTAAATAAGAAGCCCTGACCCAAAGCATATCGCTTGAAGGAACACAGCTCTCCAGGAAGTACGTCTTCCGTAACCTATTCCAGCCCAGAGAACCAGAGGCAACAACCAAACAATAGACAAATGATTACCGACTCCCAATCCAGCCATCCCGCCAAGCAAACACAGCGTTTTTATGGAAAGCAAGGTTTCCCCCATCAGAGCGCTGATCCACCACACCCATATCATCACAACCAGCGCATGGAGTCCATGAACTTCTACGATCAGTGCCTGAGACCAGACCAGCGTCGTGGAAAGCCAGAGAAAAGCAGAAAACACTCCAACTGCCCCTGCCCAGGGTTTCGCCTTGAAAACAACTTTCTCTACCCAAAGGGCAAGGAGACCAGCAGCCATCGCCATACACAGCGCAGAAAGCAAAGCCCCCCTCCAGTATGGCGTGTGAACTGGAAAACTTTGAAAAACCGCTCCGAGAACAAGATAAAGCGGGTACCCCGACGGATGAGGAACACCCTGTGTGAGAATGGCTGCAAGGAAATCCCCTCCATCTGCTCCCTGATTTTGCCATGTGATGCGTTCGGGTAAAATAGGAAGGTAAAAGATACCCCCAACCAGAGTAGCAATGAGAAAGGGAGAGAGGAATCGCTTCATTGAAGAATATCGTACCATGAGATGAAAACAACGGGGTGACGCTCAATCACCCCGTTCTTCGACTTCAAAGAAGGTTATTTGTTTTTTGGGGGCTTCCACCCCAGGGTGAAATATCCCCATTCCAAGGTGGAGCAGGAAATACGTCCGTACTTGCCCACTTCAGGTTCAAAAGACACGTCTTCACAGGATTGCCATTCTTTCTTGTCCGGATTGAACCAGAAGAACCCAAAACGCTCCGGCATTTTGTCATGAACCCAGCGCTCATACCAGGTTAATTCAAAGTAAACTTTCTTGGGACGACATGACTGCGAATCATCCACCACCCCCTTCACATACTGTCGAACCTCCAGAGATTCCCGCCAGTAATTTAACTGGGAACGTTGGGGTAAATAACGCACAGGGATTTTGCAAACGAGTTCCACAGCCTCATCACAAGCGGTGCCAGGCGGGTTAATCACCCCACCCCAAATGTCTTTATTCCTTGTCTCGGGGAAGCGTAAGAGAGACAATTCCACCTCAACCTCTTTGCTGAGCGGTGCTTTTACACAGTAAAGTGGAGCACCCTTGCTCTTAGGAGTGGGTACAGGTTCCTCTGGTGGTGGAATAACCGTCGTAGGTGCCATCGTCGGAACCGTCTGGGCACTGGATAGGTCAGGGGTGGCTAAGCCTAAGAAAATGCTTACCAAAACGAAAATGGCTAAAAACGCAAAGGTTTTCTTCCAGAACATATAGCCCCCTTGCATCAAAAATTACTGGAATGATTATAGCATGTTCATAAAGAATATTTCATTACAAAATAGATACAAATCTCATGGTAACAAACGGAAATGCGCTTCCAGACGTGGTAGATTTACGTCAACGCATTCCACCTTGACAGGTTGATTCTTCACCAATCCATGAGAAGAGGGCAATGTAGTTTCCCATGCCAGTTCAGGAATCAAAACCACCACCCCGGAAGGGCGCAAATCCACTACCTGTGCCATTCCACTCCAATGAGGATTCTGGAGCAAATACACCAGCGTCCAGTGCTTTTCGGAGAGAATTTCTGCCTGGCGGAGAAAGGGTAGGAGAACTTCCACTTCTCCAATTCGCTCCAGAATGTCCTGCTCGCTAAGCAGTTTCTCTCCACGGAGAAAACTCCGTATCTGTTGATGTACTACCAAATCCAGGTAACGCCTTAACGGGCTGGTCCCCTGAACGTAGAACTTTAATCCCAGGCCGGCGTGCTCTGCTGGTGCAGATCGATATTGACTTCGTTTCATCCAGCGTCGCATCGCATACATATCTGCCAGAGTGTCACCCGATACTCGCTGCTCAGGTGCTTCCTGAATGGTAAAAGGAACAGGCACATTTCTTTCTATACACCACTGAGCAATCGCAGTTCCAGCCAGAAGCATTGCTTCTTCTACCATCCGACGACTTCGTAAGGATAAGACCGGTTGGATTTCTACTTTCTGATGTTCATCAACTTTCACCCTGACCTCAGGTAAATCCAGTTCAACAGCCCCATGTCTCAAGCGGGCTTCTCTATGAAACCCAAGCCATTTTTCAATCTCTGAAAACAGGGGGGCATCCATCAAAGCCTCTGCATTCTGATAAGTCAACCGTGACACTCGAACCCGAGAAGGTACTATCTCAACATTCTGAATCTCTCCACTTGGGGATAAACAAATTCCAATCGACAGTGCAGGGGAGATTTCCTGCTTTCCCAAACCGAATTTTGAGATGGCATCTTCGGAAAGCATATGCACGGTGCCTTCGGGAAGGTGAAGTGACTCACCCCGTGCTCGCGCTTCCCGATCGGCTTGTGTGTCTGGAAGAATTAATGCCGCAGGGTCAGCAATATGAACCCAAATTCTTCCTTCATCGAAACTAATCGCATCATCAGGAACTTCGCTTCCTGCATCGTCGATGGCAAAAGAAAGGAGATGCGTCAGATCTTTCCGAGGCTCTTCTGGAAGCCCCGGCAAAGGGTAAACGGGCACCTGAAGAGGAACTTGAAACCGACGGGGATACGGATTGTAAGTTTCTTTCCAGTAACCCACTTCCAGTAAAAGTTGATGAGCATTTTCGGGCGTTTCTGCCCGCTTTAAGTCCTGTAAGGCTCTTGAACGTTTCATCAGTCCACAGGCAAATTGTTCAATCTCTTTGAGATAACGAACATCCTGTTCAACGTAGAGTTTCTGATTTATTCGAAATAGAAAGGCCTGCCATTCCTCTTCGGCTTTTTGTCGAGCCCTTTCTTGCTCTTCCTTTTCTTTCACCTCTTTTTCCGAGAGAACTTGAATTGCCTCAGGGGTTCCCTTGAAAAACTTTCCCTCCATGACGTTCTTCCAGACTTCCCATGCCGTTTGAGAAGTGTATGCACCAAACGCTAACTCGGATAATTCTGCCAGGGTAGTGGTCATTCCAGTCAGAATCTGCCAGGCACCTTGAAGGTCCCCAGATACAGGTTTTTGTAATTCTTTGAAGTCCTGAAGGGGACCAGGATGCAACACCACAACATCCTTTGGGCGCACACGCTGAACTTCCCCACTGGCTAATTCAATCTCCCAGCGCTCACCCACCCGGATGACTCTGGCAGGTTCTTGCCGAAATACAACCAATGCGCCTATTTGGACAGAATGCATAAACACCTCATCTTATGAGAATGGGATAACAAGTATCATGAGTTTTGTGAATCATGTAAAATACACTTAACCCATGGACGAATTTGATCCCACCTTGCCGCTCAACCAAATCCTTCAGGGAGATTGTCGGCAAATTCTGCCCTCTCTCCCCGATCAAAGCATCGATTTAATCTTTGCCGATCCACCTTACAACCTGCAATTACAGCAGGATTTATATCGTCCCGATCGCTCAAGGGTAGATGCAGTCAATGATTCCTGGGATCAGTTTACCAGTTTTGTCGAATACGACGAATTCTCACGCTCATGGCTGACAGAATGTCGGCGAGTGCTCAAGGATGATGGAGCGATTTGGGTCATTGGAACTTACCATAATATCTTCCGCCTTGGCACTATTTTACAGGATTTGGGTTTCTGGATTTTAAATGATGTGGTTTGGATTAAGTCCAATCCCATGCCAAACTTTCGTGGCGTGCGTTTCACCAATGCTCATGAAACCCTGATCTGGGCCGTGAAGTCCAGACGTGCCAATTACACTTTTAATCACCATGCCATGAAAGCCCTCAATGAAGACCTGCAAATGAGGTCTGATTGGTACATTCCCATCTGTTCAGGTACTGAGCGAATCCGCATCCATGGCAAAAAAGTGCATTCCACCCAGAAACCTGAAGCCCTTTTGTATCGCATTATCCTGGCAACTACTCGGCCCGGAGACGTGATTCTCGACCCTTTTTTTGGCACCGGCACGACCGGTGCTGTGGCACGTCGTCTGGGCAGGAACTGGATTGGAATTGAAAAAGAACCTCGATATATCGAACTGGCAAGACAGAGGATTGAACAAATCGAGCCATACCCCCAGCAAGCACTTGCTTTACCTGTTCGGTCACGAAAAAGCCGATTGCCGTTTGGAAGACTGGTCGAACAAAACCTGGTCCAACCCGGACAAATTCTCTTTTTCGACCGCAACCCTGAGATTCGCGCCGTGGTATTATCCGATGGGCATCTTTCTGTAAACGGATGGAAGGGCTCCATCCACATGACCGCGGAAAAAATTTGTGGTCACCCAACCAATGGCTGGGAACGATGGTTCTTCCTCGATGAACAAGGAATCTTCCAACCAATCTCAATCTTAAGGCAAAAATACCTTTCCAATGTCTCCATCGAAAATGATATGCAAGGATAAAACCAATGCCTTTAGATGTTTCTCGAATCCAAGCCATTTGCTTTGATATTGACGGCACCCTGAGTGACACTGATGACGAATGGGCAGAAAGCGTGTTTAAAGGTATATCTTTCCTGAAAGGCTGGGTTGGTGAGCAACGCCTGCGAAATCTGGCTCGATGGGTTGTCATGGAAATTGAGTCTCCAGGAAACTTGCTCTACAATCTTCTGGATCGACTTCATCTGGATGATGAAGCCTCAAGGTTATTTAATTTTTTCGTACGAAAATTCCATCCGCGTCCTTCCCGTTTCAGGTTAATTTCCGGGATGGACAAAATCTTACAGACGCTTGCTCAGTACTATCCGCTTGCAATTGTCAGCGCCAGAGATGAAGAGGCTACTCTTGCTTTTCTCCAACAGTTTGACCTGACCTCTCTTTTTCAAGTCGTTGTCTCCGCCCATACATGCAAATTCACCAAACCCTTTCCAGACCCCATTCTCTGGGCGGCACAAAAGTTGAATGTTCCTCCTTCTGCCTGTTTGATGGTTGGAGATACTACAGTAGATATTCATGCCGGCAAAAAAGCCGGTGCACAAACCGTAGGGGTATTGTGCGGATTCGGCACAGACAGGGAACTGGTTCGCGCAGGAGCAGACTTAATCCTGGAAACAACTTCAGAGTTAGCAGCAGTTCTGCTTAAAGAGAAAAATTCCATGACAAATTGATTACAAAATCTCTATACAAATTGAAGGGTTGGGAAGAATACCATAGAATAGGAAAATGAAGGATTAGTAAAGTTGCTGGGGGAGTATGAACGATTTAGACAAAACACGAGAACAATTGGTCACCGAGCTCATCAAAGCCCGCGAGCATATCTCCCGTCTGCAACGACAATTAATTGATTACCAGAGCCGTGATATTGCCTATCCCGAGATGATGGTACAGAGTATTCCGGATGGGATACTATTATTTGACAAAGAAGGTTATCTGGCAGAAGCAAAACCTTCTCAAGACCCGCTACTCGGCACTTTATTTCCGATAGAGCACTTGATTGGTCATCAGTATTCCGACTTTTTCCCCGACGATCTTACAGAAAAATTTACCGAAACAGTCAGCCGAGCAAGAAAAGCCCCACAGTTGCTGCAGTCCTTTCTCTATGAAGCACAGTCCCCTGATGGATTAAGGGTGAGGGTGGAATTTTGGGTAAAAGTTTTTCCCGGTGGCAGCATTGCGTGCTCTTTCCGCCCGTCTGCTCTGGAACACCCCCAAGAGAAACAGGAGAATGTTCGGGAATCTGCACTGTTTCGTAACCTTCTTGACATTACAAGACAACTTTTGAATCAGCCTGATCCTTCACGTTTCTGGCAAGTCTTTACAGAATTGATTCACCAGCACCTAGGACTATACCTGACCAGGATGTACCTTTACCAGGCTGAACATGAAACGCTTTCTCTGATCGCAAGCCAGGGAGATATAACTACAGATACATCTCTTACTTTCCCAATTACCAGCCGTTATCCAGCAGTACGGGCTTACAAACAACAACAGACTCTTCTGATTGCCAATCCGGCTAGCGAGACCAACATTCCCCCTCACATTCTTTTGCCAGGAATGAAAAGAATGCTGGAAATTCCTCTCGAAGGGCTTGGTGCCCTGGAACTTGTTTCCGAACAAAATCAAGTCTTTAGCGAGGAAGAACAATTCCTGTTAACCACCCTTACTCAGATTGCCCAGGCTGTTTGGAAAGTTCTTGTAGAGAAAGACGCTTTAGCAAAGCAGAAAGAATTCTATTTCCTCGAAAAGGAAATTAAGGCACGTATTCAACAAACCCGGTCGATTGATGAAGCACTCCAGGTAGCCTTGCAGGAATTAAGCAAAGCCCTGGGGTTTGAACGGGCAGAAATTCGTCTTAGCCTCACCCCAGATGGAAAGGCAACTTCCAAAAATGAGTGAAGGGTTCCCCGCTCAAATTGAAGAGCGAATCAAGCGCTTACTAGGTGAACTGGAAATTCCCCCTCCCGTTCCCGAACGGTCGCCTATTGTCGAAAGTACCTCCGCTGTCTATTTACCCCAGGAAATCGTAAGAACTTATTACCCTGCTCTGGATCTTTACATTCATGCAGAGTTACCCAAAACTTCTACACTGCCTGCCATTTCCATACCTTTTTCGCTGAACACTCACCAGAATGGGAAAATCACCCTTTATAAAACAGATAAACCCCTCCATGAAATCGAAAAAGGATTTATCGAAAGTATCCTTGAAGCACTGGTTAGCCACTTGAATGCTCTGAGCAAAGAATTGAGGCGTTCAACTTCTTCGCTTACAGAAAAACTGAACGCTCATCCCAAACATCAGGGGAGTTACATTCAGGAAAAGCGTTTAGCACTCTGGAATGGTGAATTTGTGCCTTTCCTTTCTCAAGCAAAAATTTCCGCCGAAAAGAATTTAGCCACTCTTAAGGCCGGTGACGGAACTCTGGGGTCGTTTAACATCACTCTACACGGGAGTCCGGTAACAGAACAACATCATGAATTCCTGATTGACATTCTAGATGCTCTGAGTAAACAGATAATCCAATTGGGTTATCAACAGGCTACTCAAAAAATCATTGAACAAAAACGGTCCTGGGAAGATAGGGTTGAGCGATTGCTGACTGCCAGATCACCTGCTGAGATTCTATCCCTGTTTTGCGAAATTGCTTCATTCCCTTACCAGGCATTTCTTTTGCGTCACGAAAAATCCTCAGACACCTTTGAGATAATTTCCCAATGGCGTCCTCAACCCCATATCGCGGCAAAAAAGATATCCGCCAATATTCTTTTGAAAACTGTTTTTTACCCAGAGAAAGTTTTGAGCATCCCTGCAAATACCGAAATTCCAAATACACTGAGAGAACTGAAAGCCTTTATCCCACCAGAGGAAGGAATGGTATTAATTCCATTAATGGCAAGAGATGAACCTGAAGGTTGTATATTCCTGATCATGTCTGGTAAAGCCCATTGGGAAAGTACAAACGAACGAGAAGTCCTTCAACTTGCCAAGGTGGCCGCGCTTGTTTTGCATCGCCTATCCAGATGATCTGACAGTTTTTCCCATCCACAACATCCCCAGACTGAACAAAGCAATCAGGAACACCCCATATTGATAGCGAAAATCCGAGGAGATGTTTACCAGTGCCATAATCAGCGATTGCAAAATCGGAACAACCCCCACCGCAACACCCCAAGTCCATGAACGACGCTGAAGAGAAACAATCCCCCAAATAACCAGGAAAACATAAAGAGCACCGCCAGCACTCCATAAGACTCCTGCCCCATAGGTAGAACTCCACACCACCCATTGAGCCAGGGGGAGAGTCAGCCATGGCAGCCTGGATTGCTCACTAACACCGTAAGGGTTTTTCTCAATCCAGCGAACATCCCCATTCACAATTTCAATATTGTGATAGAGAGTGGTGCATTCAACACAAACCCGCCAGACCAAACCACTACTGCATAACCAGTGTTTCAATTCCACACCAGGATTGCGTAAGGCTAATTGAAAAAACATACCAAGATGACGAGAATGATTATCGGCAAATAATTGATGATTGAAACGGTCAGTGAAATAAATAGGGCTGACATTACAACAATAATAGGGCCATTCTTCCAAAGGGGTAAGCGCATTGAAATAAGCCCTTTCCTCTTCGGTAAGAGGCGTCCCCCCCGTAATATGTGCACCGAAATGGTGGAGAAAGATAGTATCTCCAAGAATATAACTATTGCGCTCTACATGAAAGAGGTCGTAAAGAGGCCCGCGGATTCCAAAGCCAATCGCCAATCCAACCAGGGCTGCCAGACCTATAGATTTCCAGTACCTTTGATAAAGCACAAGAAGCACAAGAAATACAACGAAAAAGATTGCCACACCATTGTGCCTGAACAAAAAAACCGTGGTTGCCATGAAGGACAAACCCAACCAGTGGCGTCTTTCGGCAAGCCATTTGCCTTGCGTTTCAGCAATCCATACACACAGGATGAACAACCCCGCCAAACCATACGAATAAAGAACGTCTTTCCAATGCGTAATGGCTAAAAGAGGGTTGGCAGGTACCAGAGCAAATAAAAGGCTCAGCCCCCAGCCTATCCCTTGGGGAAGCCCTAATGATCGAAACTGTCCTACCCCCCAGCCAACCAGAAGGCTGAAAACGAGAACCTGTAGGAGTGCCATGGAAGCAGGTGTGTGCCATATTTTTGCTACCCCTGCGGTGATAAGCGTATAAATGGCAGGTGCCCAGTCATTAAATTGCCCTGTCAAAACCTGACGCCACTGGTCAATCGAGTCTTCCGAGAGAATTGCTGGATAGAATGTCAGCCAGTAGACCAACCCTGTAAACAACGGGGGAATACTATAGCCAATCCAGGCTTTCCAGGAAGCCGGGACTAAAGAGGCTTCACGTGGATTCAAAACAGCGTATCCTGTCAAAGAAAGAAACGCCCAAACAAGAGCCCACCCGTAAGACAGCAACCCCAACCAGGACAAAGGCTTGGCATACGGATGAGAAACATCCAGTTTTACGATAATTTGAGAAACTTCAGGAGCAGAAAGGTTAACTTCATAGGGCTCACCATCCCATTGAACCTGTGCCTTCCCCCCCTCTGGACCCCCTCGAAAAACCAGATACCCTCTATTCAGAAGATGCCCCTTCCAGCGCAGACTTCCGCCATGCCCTGTCGGTAAGATCCAACCTTCATCGGTCCGTTGCCATCCCTCACCCTGAAACTGATGAAGTGGAATACGGTAACGGTTTCCATCTGATAGATACTCAACCCACACACGAGCAGAAGGGGTGGA
>FQKF010000684.1_pt1 | contig 18257 bp, 13 predicted proteins | sample 1504521 | NCBI WGS metagenome assembly FQKF01 (sample SAMEA4475357, study PRJEB15587) | soil metagenome | biome: Soil; feature: Field | place: India | collected 2015-03-11 | depth 0 m
GGGGGGGTCAGAGAGAGGTTGCCCATAGTGTCGTCCTTTCGTTTCCCGAAGACGACACTATGGAGATGCCTCAATTCAATTTAAAACAGCACCTTTGTAGCGACAAATGCCGCTTTACATCTCGAATTAAAGAATGCCGCGGCAACATGTATGGCCCATTTGACTCATTAAATCCTGTCTTTAGTTAGCAGGCGCAATAATCACTGGTATTGAATAGTTTAGACTCGACCCTTCACATCCCAACTTTTTATGAGAAAAACACCCTTAGCATGGGCTGCTACTTTTGCCCTGCTGTTTGCTTTTGCCTGCACACCCAAAGCCGGGGAGAAAACGGCTGCAGGCCCTATGAAGCCCGTCGTCCCGCCCGCTCAATGGGATACCCTCGGAAAGCCCATTATCGGAGCGGAGGCCGATGAGCCAGATACCAGTGCGTTTAACGAGGAAGAATGGATGCGCCTCCTGGACGGCGATGAAGAGGAGGCCGCTGCTGAGGAGCGCTCCGACGAACGGCCACGCTACAATCCCTCGCATACGCTCGTCCACGACCTCATTCACACGCGCTTAGAGCTGTCGTTCGACTGGGGAAAACGGCGCGTCAACGGCAAAGCTACCCTTACCTTGTGTCCGTGGTTTTATGCCGTCGATCGGCTGGTACTGGATGCTAAAAACTTTGACATTCACTACGTTGGTTTTGAAGGCAAAAAGGACACGCTCCGATACGAGTATGACAACAAGGAGTTGAGCATCTCTTTGGGTCGCACCTTCACGCGTAAGGACACTTTCCGCATCGTTGTCCATTACACGGCCAAACCCGAAGAGCGTGACGACTTTAGTGGTAGCGCAGCTATTACCTCCGACCAGGGCCTTTTCTTTATCAACCCCGACGGAAGCGACCCCGCCAAACCGCGCCAGATCTGGACGCAAGGCGAAACAGAACACAACTCGCGCTGGTTTCCTACTTTGGACAAACCCAACCAGCGCTGTACCCAGGAGATGTACCTGACCGTAGAAGATCGCTATAAAACGCTGTCAAACGGTGTGCTGAAGTCCTCCAGGAAAAATCCCGACGGTACGCGCACCGACTACTGGGTCATGGACAAGCCGCATGCTCCGTATCTGTTCATGGTGGCCGTAGGCGAATACGCCGTCGTTCGCGACCGCTGGCGCAACATTCCGGTAGAATACTACGTCGAGCCCAAATACGAGGCTTACGCCCGCGACATCTTCCCTTACACGCCCGAAATGCTGGAGTTTTTCAGCCAAAAACTCAACTATCCCTATCCGTGGCCCAAATACGCTCAGGTGGTGGTGCGCGACTTCGTCAGCGGCGCCATGGAGAATACCACTGCCGTCGTTTTTGGCGACTTTGTGCAGAAGAACCGCCGGGCGCTCATAGACCAGCAAAGGGAAAACGAGCGCATTGTGGCGCACGAAATGTTTCACCATTGGTTTGGCGATTTGGTAACGACCGAAAGCTGGGCTAACCTGACACTCAACGAGGGCTTTGCCAATTACTCCGAATACCTGTGGTTCGAGCACAAGTATGGGCGCGACGAAGCTGACTTCCACTATTTCAACGAGCGCCAGAGCTATTTTGCCTCGGCTGAAGACGGCGGCCACCCGCTCATCCATTTCAGCTACGAGAACGAAGAGGACATGTTCGACGCCCATTCTTACAACAAGGGCGGCGCCGTGCTCCACATGCTCCGCTACCATGTGGGTGATGAGGCCTTCTGGGCTGCGCTCCACCATTACCTGAAGCAGCACGCTTACTCGTCCGTAGAAGTGCACGATCTGCGGCTGGCTTTTGAAAAAATTACCGGGCAAGACCTCAACTGGTTTTTCAACCAGTGGTTTCTTAGCGCGGGCCATCCAAAACTCGACATCGAGTACGACTGGGACGACGAAGCCCGCCAGGCTATCGTTACCATCACGCAGACACAAGAAGCCAAAAACGGCGTCCCTTACGTCTTCGACCTGCCGCTCAAGGTGGACATCTACGAAGCTGCCGGCAAACACCCCACGCGTCACGACATCCGCATGACAAAGCGCAGCCAGACCTTTACCTTCGACTTGCCTCGACAGCCCGCGCTCATCAACGTGGACGCCGACAAGACACTGCTGGCCGAAAAGAACGACCGGCACACGCCTGAAGAATGGGCGTTCATGTACCGCAACGCCCCGCTGTGGCAAGACCGCCTCGAGGCGCTACAGGGTCTGCAATCGCTCGAGACGCCGCTGTACGCTGCTCTGTTGCAGGAGGCCCTGCGCGACCGCCACTGGGTGCTGCGCATCTACGCGCTGTCGCAAAGCGACCTGCAAGACCTAAACGTAGCCTCCATAGTGGCCCAAATGGCCGAAAACGAAACGCATCCGCGCTTGCGCGCCCAAGCTATTGAGACATTGGGCAGCCTGGAAAAACCCGAATACAAGCCTGTTTTTGAAAGGGGCATAAATGCCGACGTGTCGTACAGCATCCTGAGTGCTTCGCTGTCGGCTCTGGCGCGCGTGGACCGCGATGCAGCCCTCAAGGCGGCGCAAAACTGCCGGGATGAAGAAGACGAAAGCGTTGCCATGACTGTAGCCACGCTCTATTCGGCTGAAAGCGCCGACCCGGCTAATGCCGAGTGGTTCCTCAAAACGGCCCGCTGGATGGACAACTCCTCCACGTACTCTTTCTTCGATTATTACACGAGTTATCTCATTCAGCTGGATAACCCGGCACTGACCCAGCCAGCGGTGGACTTCTTCTATGCCACTGCCACTACGCCGAGCGCCAGCCTGTTGCGTCGCTTCTCCTCTACCCGCAGCATTTATGTGTTGCTCAACCATCTGCGTGAAAACGAGCGCAGCGTCGAGGCCGAAACCTTGGAGCGCCTGCTGGCCGATATCCGCGCAAAGGAGAAGGACGAACTGCTGCAGCTGTATTATGGCATGTTTGAGTAACTGAGCTTTCTTAGCAAGGATGCCGCCAGGTCATCCCTACGCAAGCGAAACGTAGTCCACGCCCGACGCAGGTGTAAAAAACATAGGGCAGAGGTGTTGAAGTCCTCTGCCCTAATCTATTACGAGCTTTGGGTAGGCGTGGTCGCGCCCGTGCAGTTAGCGGCAGCTGTTGCGCAAGCGGCGCAATTCTTCGGCGTTATGGATGGTAATGACGGCGCCTGTACGGCGTATTTTTACGGTGAGTGGGAAGCCAATAGTGGGATGTTCGGTCGAAGCCGGGTTATTTTGCTTCCAGGTATTGATAAGGTGGTTGACCATGCGACGGTTTTCCGCGCGAGCCGTGGTACCGTCGGGGAAAACGATAATAACCGGGTACAGAATCTCGAAGCAGGCGACGCCGTTCTGACTATGTCCGTTCGGGTTGTGTTGGTTAAAGACGCCCTCGCAATAGGTGCGCAGGCGGCGCAGTTGCTGCTCCGACTCCAGGGTGATGATTTGCCCATCTTGAGTCAGCACCGACATGGGATATACAAAAGTAAATGCCGGCTGTTCGCCGCGCTTGGGGCGTCCGTTGGTCTCGTAGTAGGCGCGCAGTTGTCGAGCGATTTCCTCATAGGAGTCCACCTCTACTGTTGTCTGGTTGGGCAATTGGATGGTTACCGGGAAGATGACCTCATAGCAGCCGTAGCTGCCCAGTCCGCCGCGCTCCTGCACGGTGAAGAGGGCCTGGTCAATGGCCTCTTCGGTAGTCAGAGTGTCGTCGGTTTTAGTACAGGCGAAGAAAATCGCCGCGGCCAATAAAGCCGAAGGGAGCAGAAACTTTAGTGCTTTTACCATAATTCAGTGCGGGTTGTTTTTTGAAAAAAATGGGTGAAAGTGTGTTCACAACCGGTTGCACTCAATCAGGTCGGCCTCACGCAGAAGGGTTGCATGCAGGATACCGAAAAATGAAATCGGCTTCAGAGTTTCTGTAGCGTTTTTTCCACAAATTTTGTCAATGCCTCGCCACGTAGCATGCCCTGTTGCAGCCGGGCCAGTTCGTAGAGGTACTGGGCCAGTTCGGTGCGGGCGGTGTCGTCGTCGGTGTGAGCCAGTTTGGAGGCGATGAGCGGGTGGTTAGTATTGACAACTACATTGTAAGCATCCATGAATCCATCGGTGCCCATGCCGTGCAGGGCCTGCATTTCCTTCATGCGGCGCAGGTATTCGGGCCGTGTGATGGATACGGGCGCGTCGTCAGGCGACAAGGCACTGCATTCTACTACGGCGTGCAGTTCGGCGCTGATCACTTTCTCGAAGGCGTTTTTGACGCGCTCGATTTCCTGCTCGCTCAGCACCGAAGGGGTTTCTTCGTCCTTTTGCACCAGCTGGTCCAGGGTGTTGGAGTCTATGCGCGCAAAGGCGATGTCTAAGTTGGCGTGGTACTCCAGGTGCTGCATCCAGTGGTTGTCCAATACGGTGTCCATGCGCAGCACATCATAGCCGCGGTTTTGGGCGGTTTTGATGAGGGCATCGTGTGCTTCGGGGTCATGGGTATAGATAAAAACGGTTTTATTGTGCTTATCGGTCTGGTTGGCCTTGACTTTCTCCTTGTAGTCGGGTAAGGTGTAGTATTCGTCCTTGACGTTGCCGACCAAGGCGAAGTTCATAGCGCGCTCCCGAAATTTGGCGTCGGCAATCATGCCGTACTTGACGAATACGCCCAAGTCGCGCCATTTGGCCTGGAAGACCTCGCGGTCGCGCTTGAAGATGTCCTGGAGTTTTTCGGCCACCTTTCGGGCGATATACTCGCTGATTTTCTTGACATTGGCATCGCTTTGCAGGTAGGAGCGTGACACGTTGAGTGGGATGTCGGGCGAGTCAATGACGCCGTGCAGCAGCTGGAGCCACTCAGGCACGATGTCGCGCACATCGTCAGTTACGAACACCTGGTTGCTGTACAGATGAATTTTGTTGCGCGAGGTCTCGATGACGTTGCCTAATTTGGGGAAGTAGAGCACGCCGGTGAGATGGAAGGGGTAGTCAATGTTCAGGTGGATCCAGAACATAGGGTCTTCTGCCGCAGGATAGAGCAGGCGATAGAAGCGCAGGTAATCTTCGTCGTTGAGTTCGGTGGGCGTTTGCTTCCATAAGGGGCGCGTTTCGTTGATGATATTGGGTACTTCGCGTTTTTCTTCTCGGGCTTCTTTGCCTTCGCCGACGGTTGTGTACTCCGTGCGTGTGCCGAACTGGATGGGCACGGGCAGGAAGCGACAGTATTTGAGCAACAATTGCTCGATGCGCAGGCGGTCGAGAAACTCCGAGTTTTCTTCGTTGATGTAGAGGATAACATCGGTGCCGCGTTCAGCTTTTTCGGCCGGTTCGAGGGTGAATTCGGGCGAGCCTTCGCACGTCCAGCGCACGGCGGATGCGTCGGGTCGGTAAGATTTGGTGAGCACTTCCACCTTATTGGCCACCATGAAGGCAGAGTAGAAGCCTAAGCCGAATTTGCCGATGATGCTGCTGTCCTTGTATTTTTCCAGAAACTCGGCGGCGCTGCTGAAGGCTATCTGGTTGAGGTATCGGTTGACCTCCTCTTCCGTCATGCCGATGCCGCGGTCGCGTACGATGAGGCGCTTTTGGTCGGGCTCTATGATGACTTCTACAGTGGTGTCGCCGATTTCGCCTACAGTTTCGCTGCGCTGGGAGAGCGTCTGCAATTTTGTCGTGGCATCCACGGCGTTAGACACCAGCTCGCGCAGGAATATCTCGTGGTCGGAATAGAGGAATTTCTTGATAATGGGAAAAATGTTCTCCGTCTGAACCGAAATAATACCTTTCTGCATACTCGTGTTTTGTTTTTGGCGAACCTTAGCCAAAGGGCGTGCCATCCGTCTGTGGCGTGACAAAATGGCGCAAGCCGTACCTCAAACTGGTAAATTGCGAGGTTCAGGTGGGAAAACCGGCCTGTGTTCGCAGAGGCTTGGCACAATCCTTGCGTGTTGAATTTGCCGATAAACGGCGTGAAAATGCGAGAAAGCGGCTAGGTATATCCCGGATAAGGATTTTAAAGAATTTAAAGGATTAGGGCCAAATGTGGCCTTAAGCCCGTGGGCGAGGGGCCAGTCCGCTGGGGGGTAGGGCTGGTCTCCTCACCACAAGTTCGGAGAAATAACCCATGCTTGCTGCGCGCGGTAGTGGGGAAGCATCAAGCGCGAAAGAAGCAGCGAGCATTCGATTTCAAAGTGCGAGGCGACGCTGGCGGCAGTCAGCGTCGCTTTTTGCATCGAGGCGTATGCGACGCCGCTATCTTTGTCGTCAATAGGGCTATTTGCCGTTTGGCCAAAGCAAGGCCCTTGCGTTCTCCATGCGCCGTTACCGCACATTGCTGTATTACTCTTTCCCGTTTCAGCTGGTGGTGCTGCATTTTCGCAACCACTTGATGCTGGTAGCACTGTGGCTGTTCATGGGGCTGCTGATTACGGGGCACATTGGTCATTTTTTTGGGGTGTACTACCTGCTGCTGACGCCGGAGTATTTGGGCGAGGTAAACTTCTGGAGTTTCCTACTCACCGGGGCGGCTTGCGGCGCTTTTTTTCTCATCTGGAACCTGACGACGTATCTGCTGTGCTCGCACCGGTTTCCGTTTCTGGCTACGCTAAAGGCTCCGTTTACCCTTTTTTCGCTGAATAACAGCGTTTTCCCTTTCATCTTCGTCATCGTTTACGTCAGCACGTCGGTGGTTTTTCAGGTGCGCGATGAGCTGGCCAGTTTCTGGGATGTGATGAAGAACACCGCCGGGTTGCTCATTGGGATGGGGCTGATGCTGGGCTTTCTGGCGGTTTACCTGCATCTGACCAACAAGGATCTGGCCTCCATTCTGAAGGCGGGCGACCTGACGCCCAGACCCGGTAGCCGACTATTAGCGCCGGGTGCTCATGTGCCCACGCTGCGCGAAATTCGGAGCGGAACTACTGCCTGGCGCGTGGATACGTACCTGACCGAGCGATTGCACGTGCGCCTGGTGCGCAGCGTGGCGCATTACGACCGCCGGTTGTTGGCCAAAGTCTTTCAGCAAAACCACCTCAATGCTGTATTAGTGCAGCTCATCGCCCTGCTGGTCATCATGTTCCTGAGCCTGTTCATGGAGCAGCCCTGGGCGCGCATCCCCACCGGAGCTACTATTTTCCTGCTGGCCAGCATGTTTATGGCCCTTTTTGGCGCCATTGTGTACTGGTTTCGGCGCTGGGCCGTGTTGGTCTTTCTCGCGCTTGTGGTGGCCATCAACTTCATTACGGGCTGGGGGTTGTTTTACTACCGCAACCGCGCCTACGGCGTTGACTACACCGACGAGCGCCGGGTCAACTACACGCATGAGCAACTCAAACGCCTGTGCGCGCCCGACACCATCGCGCGCGACCTGGCCAACACCCGACGAATCCTGAACCACTGGGCCGCGCGCAACAGAGGCCCTAATGGCGAAAAACCCAAAATGGTGCTCGTGTGTGTCAGCGGTGGCGGCATGCGCTCTGCTGTATGGACGATGCACGCGCTGCAACAGGCCGATCGGGCCACTCAGGGCCGCCTGATGCGCCACTCCGTTCTCGTTAGCGGTGCCTCAGGTGGCATCCTCGGCGCCGCCTACTGGCGCGAGCTTTACCTCCGCCGACAATTAGGCGAAGACGTAGACCACAATCACCCTCAACACGTGGCCGAAATCGGCGCCGACCTGCTCAATGCTGTCAGCTTTGCCATTCTGACCAACGACCTGTTCTTCCCGTTCCGAAAATTCCGGTCCGGCAACTTCACCTACCGCAAAGACCGCGGCTACTTGTTTGAATACCAGCTCAACGAAAACTGCCGCGGACGCCTCAACCGCCGATTGGCCGACTATCGTCCCTACGAAAAACAGGCCCATATCCCGATGATGGTCGTCTCGCCCTTCATCATCAACGACGCCCGCCGTCTGCTCATCAGCCCGCAGGGGGTCTCCTACCTGATGCGCCCACCCGGAAATCCCACCAGCATCCAGCCTGAAATAGATGCTGTGGACTTCGGGCGCCTCTTCGCCCAACAGCAGGCCGACAGCCTCGCCTTCACCTCGGCCTTGCGCATGAACTGTTCTTATCCGCTCATCCTGCCGCCCGCATGGCTGCCCACCGCTCCACCCATAGAGGCTATGGACGCCGGCTTCCGCGACAACTATGGCATCGCCACCGCCGCCCGCTTCGCCCATGCGCTACGCGACTGGATACAAAATAACACCAGCGGTGTCGTCATCCTGCAGGTCCGATGCTGGGAAAAACAACGGCCTATCGAAGCCAGCACCTACAAAGGCATCGTCGAAAACATGCTCTCTCCCTTCAGCGCCGTCGCCAGCCTGACGGCTATGCAGGACTTCGACCAAGACAACACGCTGGCCTTCCTGCGCGACCTACTCGGGCCCAATCATCTGCAAGTCATCCGACTGGTCTATCGCCCTCAAAACAGGGAAAACGAAGCCTCCATGAGCTTCCACCTCAGCAAACGCGAAAAACGCGACATCCTCGACGCCATAGGTGACCCCGACGTGCAACACGGCTTGCAACAACTGCGCCGCGCACTGGCCCGGCGTTGACGAGGACGCTGTACATTTGTGGCACATGAAATACCTCATCCTCCTCTCCGCTATTGTGCTGGCATTCCAGAGCAGCCGCTGGCTCTCGCCTCCCGCCAGCCTGGGCATTGCTCCGGAACCTGTTGCCGCAGCCCGCCTGCCGCGCAACATCATCCTCCTTATCGGCGACGGTATGGGCATCGCCCAGATTACTGCCGGCATCTACGCGCGCGCCGACAAACTCCACATCGAGCGCTTACCCATCACTGGCCTGATGAAAACCCACTCGGCCAAAAACCTCATCACCGACTCCGCCGCTGGGGCCACCGCCTTTGCCTGCGGATGTAAAACTTTCAATGGTGCCATCGGCGTGGATACTCAAAAGAGGCCCTGCCGAACTATCCTGGAAGACGCCGCCACTGCTGGCATGGCCACCGGTCTGGTCGCCACCTCCAGCATCACGCACGCCACGCCGGCCGCCTTCATTGCCCACGTCAGCAAACGCTCCGAAATGGAAGAAATCGCCCCCTTCTTCCTCAAAACCCGTATAGACTTCTTTATCGGCGGCGGCCTCAGCTACTTCAACCAACGCGCCGACGGGCGCGATCTGTGCCGCGAATTGCAGGCCAATGGCTTCGACATTTACACTTACCAGCAACGACCCCTCCACCAGTGCCGACCCGACCCGACCCGACCCTTCGCCTGGTTCTCAGCCGACAAAGAACCTGAAGGCGTCCACAAAGGCCGCGACTACCTGCCCTTAGCCGCCCGCATCGCACCGCCCTTCCTGGCTCAACGCAGCGACAAAGGCTTCTTTCTCATGGTAGAAGGCTCCCAAATTGATTGGGCCTGCCACAAAAACAACGGCGAACAGGCCGTGCAGGAAATGCTCGACTTCGACAATGCCATCGGCGAAGTGCTCCGATTCGCCGAACAGAACGAAAACACCCTCGTCATCGTAACGGCCGACCACGAAACCGGCGGCATGGCCCTGCTGCGCGGTGGCGACAAAAAAGAGCTGAAGATCAAGTTCTCCACCCTCAACCATACGGCCACCTTGGTGCCTGTATTCGCCTACGGCCCGGGTGCCGAGGTCTTCAGTGGCGTTTATGACAATACCGATCTGCACGCCAAAATGAAAGCACTTCTGCAATTGGGCACTGTGGAGGCGCGCTGAAGGCCCTTTACACATACTTTGCGTTCCGCTTGCCAGACCTGTCCACGCTTTGGCTGCCTACTGCCCTGGTGAGGCTTCCGCCTCGCCGAAATCTATTCCCGAGGTTCCACCCTGCCCCACTCAACATCCCGACAGGGCGCATGTAAGAAGGGTTTTTTGAGAAAACACCTGCCTCAGCGGCGCTCCGGGAGCGGTTGCGCTCTTCGTATCATCTTGACGCCTCCTTCTCCGAAGCGTCAGCCGTTGGAAAAAATCCCTTTTGGGGGCATGACCGGCGCATTTTAGCGCCATCTTATTTCCGCAAACAGAATAGCCTTTGTCATGAAAAAAATCATCGCCTATCGGCTGTTCATCACCCTGACGTACACCTTGGCGCTGGGGCAGTCCTTGAAAGGGCGGCTCATGCTCAACCTGCACAATTACGCTCCGCATATTCCTTACGATTTTAATCTGCCGCTGTCGAGCGATGCATTTGGATTTACGGTGCGAACCGAAAAGGTCAGCCGCAGGCGCTCTTCGGATGGACTGAAAATAAGCCGACTGGGCGCCTCGCTGAACGCGCATTATTTTTTACGAAAAACCTTTCTGCCGGCCTCAACCTCAGCAGCAGCAGTGTGAGTGTACGGGGTTCCTTTTCGAGTGTCTCCGGCAGCATATACACAGCTGGCCCGGAGGTGCGGGGGTGTTTGCCGGTAGGCTAGCGCACGTATCTGTGGGCCAGCGTTCAGATGGTCTGGGGCCGTATGTTGCACGGCGACCGGGCTGACATGCGCCTCTGCCGGCAGAGCTTGGGGCCGGGAGCAGCATTTTCCCTGAAAGACTACTTAGCCTCCAATGCCGGCGTTGCTCGAGGCAGCCACCGTTTTCGCGGCGATTATATAGAGGAGGAAACGGAAGTCTCCAGCCGTGGGCTGACGTTTGAGGTGGGAGTTTCGCTGTTTTTCCCATAGAAAAGCGTTGGCCTTGAGCGGGGCCTTATCTTCTCAAGTTTTTGCGCGTGGCTGGCGCTGCGGAGAAGGCGGTTTTTTACGCCACTTTGAGAGGGTAGAATTTCGCCAGAGCTATGTGGTCGGAGTGGACGTTGCTTCTAAATTGGGCTGTACCGTCGTAGGTTCAGACCCGTGTGGGCGGTGCGAGTGCCTGCTGTTCGGCAGCTCGGATAACTTGCAACAGTCCTTCTTTGGTGAGTGTGCCGGCATGTCGCCACAGTTCTTCGCCGCGTCGGAAGAGGATGAGTGTAGGCACGCCCATGACGCGCTGCTGCACGGCTAAGGAAGTGTATTTGTCCACGTCTATTTTTTCCAGGTGCAGGCGGTCGGCGAGTTCCGTGTGCACCTCGTCGAGCATGGGCATCATGGCGCGGCAAGGGGCGCACCAGGTGGCATAGAAGTCCACCAAGATCAGCATATCAGCGCTGATGAGGGTTTCAAAATCGAGCATCATAGGTCTGATAAATGCGCGAAGTTGCGGCAAAGTTCACCATTTCACGAAAGAAGCCTGTTCTTGACGTTGGCCGTCGGGCGTATGGAGGTGTACGTGGTACAGGCCGGGTGCCCAATCGGAGACTGGGATGAACTGCGGCGCATCGGCAGCGCAGGTTCCCTGTGCGAGCAGGCGGCCCAGGGCATCGCGGATAGACCACAGGAAGGGCTGCCCGATGGGCCATTCGAGGCGTAGGCTGTGGCGCACGGGGTTGGGCCGCAGGGCAACTGAGGGTGTAGCGGCGGGTGTGGGCGTGTGAGTGCTGACGGTGCAACCTTGCAGTTCGGTGCGGAAGACGGACAGGCCGCCTCGGAGGTTTCCGACGACGACTTCCAGCCGGCCGTCGCCGTCCAAGTCGCCGAAGGCAGGAGAGGAGCGTTCGCCTTCGTCTATGTTGCCCCAGGTTTTGGAGACGATGGGGAAGGCAGCGTCGGTGGGGGTGAGGCCAATATAGGCTTCGAGTGTGCCGTCTAAGTTACCGCAGATGACCCAGCGTTCGCCGTTGGGCTGAGTGATGACGGCTGGGCGGCTGAAGCCCACGCCGATGGGCGTGCGCGTATCAATGGCGCCCAGGCGGCTGATGGTGGGCTGAGTGCCAAAAATCGGGTTGTCGGGTGCGCCGATGTTTCGAAAGTAAGCAATGGAGCCGTTGCGGCGGCCCACGATGATGTCCACGGCGCCGTCCAGGTCCACGTCCACGATGAATGGGGCGCCGAAAGTGCCGGTATTCATACCGGCCCACATGGGTCGGAAATCCTGTTGCAGTTGCATGGGTTTGCCCGGCCCGGCGGTGTTGATGAAGCAGTACAGGCCGCTTGCCACGCTTCCGATGAGCAGGTCGAGGTCGCCGTCGTTGTCCAAGTCGCCGAAGGTGGGAGTGTAGTCGCTGCTGATGTTGGCGTAGGCCGAAAGGCCCAGCCAGTCGCTGTTGTTCAGTTCGAAGCGGGGCGCTGTGGGGGTGCCGGTGTTGAGCCACAGGTAGAGTGTGGCCGTGCCGATAGGGCTGGTGGTATAAAAGCCGGCGTTGCCCACGACGATGTCGAGCAGGCCGTCGCCATTTACGTCGGCGATGGCCGGATGGGTGGCGCTGCCCACGTCAATCATGTCGCCGACTAAGAAGCGGCGGTTTTCCAGTTCAAAGTGATGCCCCACGGCGGCTGTGTTTTCGTAGAGCCATACGTTGTTGCGGTCTTCGCCGCCGTAGCGGGTGTTGGGGGCGACGATCATGTCGCCTTTGCCGTTGTTGTTGACGTCTAAATAGTAAGCGCCCGGGAATTGCGGCAGGTCCACGGGTGTGCTGTACGAGGGGAATGTGGCGTCCTGTTCAGCCATCCAGGCCTGTTTAGGGGTGCCGTAGTTGATCATTTGATTGAGGCAACGGAAGGAGACGTCGCCGCTGATTATTTCCAGGTCGCCGTCGCCGTCGTCGTCGTAGAGCATGATGGTGGAGCCCGGGTGGCGCTGCTTTTTGCGCACCTCGACAAGGTCGCCGGCGAAGAAGTCCACGCACGTATCGGGGCGCGGGCTGAGGTTGTTTTGGCAGCCGTTCAGGCCGGTTTCGAAGAAGCGGCCCCAGCAGCGGTCTTCGATGACGAAGTGCAGGCTATCACGGCCAAAGCCTTTTTCCACTGAGGTGTTTTTGACCCACCACACGTGGCCTCCAGTAACGCCCTCAAAGGTCAGGATGTCCAAATCGCCGTCGCCGTCCACGTCGGCGATGCCGGGTACGTCCGTTTGGGCGATGACTAAGTTGAGCCAGGTGCCCGGGATGACGGAGGGGTAATAGATCAGCGCATTGTTGCAGTTGGAGCAACCCGGATAGTGGAAGATAAAGGGTCTGAATTTGAGCATCTTGTTTTCAAAATAGCCCTGAAACACCTGCATCTCCTGTGACCCTGGTGCCAGCCCGTAGCAAAAGATATCGGCGGCGCCATCGCCGTTGAAGTCGCGCAGCACGGCGTATTCGCGCAGGCGCGGGAAGTGACAGGCATACTCCGGAGCGTAGCGGTAGCTGATGGTGTTGGGTTTGTTTTCGTTGAGAAAGGTCCGGAAAACATCGCCGGCCCTATCGAAGATGACCAGATCGAGTATGCCGTCGTTGTTGAGGTCGGCGGTGTTGAACTGCGGGGCATTCAGCCCGCCGGCGAAGGCGTGCGGCAGCAGGCGCCCGCCCTGTATGGCGGGGAAGTTGAGGGCAGGAAACTGCTGTTGGCCGACAGCACTTCCGGATAGGAGCAGCGCTATGGCCCACGTCAGAAGGGCAGAGAACCGATATTTCATCATGAAACAAGTGGCAGATAAGCAGCAAGCCTATTGAACGCGCAAACTTATCGCATGGATTTTTGCCGGCGGCGCCAAAAGCGCGCTTTTGCCCAAAATGGGCAAAAGCTGCGAGGACGGAGTTACTCGTTTGGGAGTTGCCCTTCGTCGGCGAAGCTGTAGTAGTTTCGTTCGCCGACGATGATGTGGTCGAGCAGGGGCAATTGCAGGGCTTTTCCGGCGGCTCTCAAGCGCTGAGTGAGTTCAACATCTTGTTGGCTGGGTTTCGGGCTGCCGCTGGGATGGTTGTGTACGGCGATGATGGCGGCTGCCTGGGCCATGAGCGCCTTCTGAAACAAAATTTTCGGGTCCACGATAGTGGCGTGCATGCCGCCGCTGCTGATGCGTTCGTGGCGGATGACTTCGTTGCGGCGGTTAAGCATGAGGAGCCAGAACTCCTCATGAGGCAGGTCGGTAATCAGTGGGGCGATGAAATGATAGGCATCGCGGCTGCAGGTGATGCTTGGCCGTTCGTGGAGGTCGGCTACCTGGCGGCGGCGGCCCAGTTCAAGGGCGGCGGCAATAGTGATGGCTTTGGCTTCGCCCATGCCTTTGAATTGCTTGAGGTCGTGGATGCTGCGGCGGCCCAGCTCATGCAGGTTGTTGTGTACGGATTTGAGAATTTCGCGGGCCAGGTCAACGGCACTGATGCCTCGGGTGCCGGAGCCAAGCAGGATGGCCAGCAACTCGGCGTCGGAGAGCGCTTCGCGGCCTTTGAGCAGCATCTTCTCGCGCGGGCGGTCTTCTTCTGCCCAGGCGTTGATAGGGCGATATTCGGGAGGTTCACTTTTCGCCATGCCGGTACTTTTGGCCTCAAAGGTGGTATTTTTGCGCACATTTTCCAACATGGATACCGCTTTGCTCACCGCTACTTTTCCACTCGACGTCGCACAACACACCATCCGCTTAGAGGCACAGGCGCTTCTGGCGCTGGCCGACAGCCTGGACCAATCTCTGGATTTTCAAGCCTGCGTCGAGGCCATCTTCCACAGCCGGGGGCGCGTTGTGGTCACCGGGGTAGGCAAGAGCGCCATTGTGGCCCAAAAAATCGCTGCTACGCTCAACTCTACCGGTCAGCCCGCCCTCTTTCTGCATGCTGCCGACGCTATCCATGGCGACTTAGGCATGGTGCAGCCCGGCGATCTGGTCGTATTCCTGTCGAAAAGCGGCGAAACGCCCGAAGTCAAGGTGCTCGCTTCGCTGGTCAAAGGCCTCGGAAACCGCCTCATCGCCATTACCGCCAACCGCCAGAGCACGCTGGCCCGGCAGGCCGATTATGTGCTCTGGACGCCCGTGGAGCAGGAAGCCGACCCTAACAACCTGGCCCCCACCGTCAGCACTACCAGTCAGATGGCCTTAGGTGATGCCTTAGCCGCTGCCCTCATCACCCTGCGCGGCTTCAGCCCTGAGGACTTTGCTCGCTTCCACCCCGGCGGTGCCTTGGGCAAACAGCTCTACCTGCGCGTGGGCGAACTCAGCGCCCGAAACGAACGACCCGCCATAACTCTGAACGCCCCGCTGAGCGAAGTCATCATCGAAATGACCACCAAACGCTTAGGCGTAACGGCTGTGCTCGACCCTAACGGCAAAGTTGTCGGCATCATCACCGACGGAGACCTGCGCCGAATGCTCCAAAAAAACGCCGACATCGCCACCATCACCGCGCGCCAGATCATGACCAAACACCCCAAGAGCGTAACCCCCGACACCTTAGCCGTCCGCGCCTTAGAGATAATGCGCCAGCACGCTATCACCCAACTCATCGTCCTCGAAAATGACCAGTATCTCGGCATCGTACACTTGCACGACCTGCTCCGAGAGGGGATCGTATGAGGGGGAAGAGTGCAGGGCTTGCGCCTCTGTGGGCTTATCCGGATAGGCAAAATATGTAGTAAGTGGCGTCATGTATGGCGAAAACGGCGGGCCTACCTGCTTCGACAGATAGACCTGCTGCTGTTTTGCCAAGTATCCGTAAGCTGGCAGGAGTTTCTCTAAGACCATGCCGCGCCGTTAGAGCGGGGCTCCGGCTCTTTCGGCCGTTTTTTAATCGGCCTGCATTTCTGCTTTTAAACGCCACCTTTGCAAGCGTTTCCAGCTACGCACAAACACCTTGAACAAGATAAACACATCGGACATCGGGTCTCTTTTGAGGAAAGTAATGGCAGGCGAAGGCTTTAAGAAGCACGGGCTTTGGGCGCTTTTCGCGGGTGTTTTTGTGCTTCATCTTTTGCCTTTGCTGCTCAATGGTCGCCATGCATATGTGCGCATTCACGATAACTTAGAGGGCGAATGGGCCTGGCTGATGCTGCTGGTGAAGTGGGGGCAGGCGCTGATTTTTTCGCCGGAGGCAGTGATCCCGCAGCTGTTGGGCGGTCAGCCCAGGATGGTACTGCCTACAGGGCTTTCGGTGAATACGTTGCTTATTTGGCTTTTTGGCGGGCTGGGCGGCTACAAAGTTAGCTATGTGCTAACGCGCCTGCTGGCGTTTTGGGGCATGTATCGGTTGCTGCACACGTATTTTTTGCCCAATGAGGGCGATGCTTTTTTACGCGTCGGGGTTTCGCTGGCGTTCAGTCTTGTACCTTTTTATGTACAATTTGGGGTGGCTATACAGCCTTTTTTGCTGTATAGCTTGCTCCAGTTGCTCCGGGGCAGAGACACCTGGACGGACTGGGCATGTCTGCCATTGGTACCGCTTTACTCCAACATCGTGTGGATGGGCACCTCCACGGTCATAGTGGCAGGTCTGCTGTGGCTGAGCTGGAGTGTCTGGAAGCGTCGGGTGCACTTACGGTCAGCCATAGGGATAGGCGTGTTGGCGGCATCTTATGCGATGGTGAACTTTCCGCTCTTACAATTATACTGGGCTGAAGATTTCACTTCGCATCGCAAGGCGTACGATGCGCTGGCTATGCTGGACATCAATTTTTACGGTAGCCTGTTGGAGGCCATCTTCCTTTGTGCTGTGGGGCACTACCATGTGGGAACAGTGGTGGCATTGCCGCTATTGGTAGGTGCCGGAGTAGCCTTGTTCAAAGGGCGGTCTCAGGGCATTGGAAGGATGTTTCGCTATCGCCTCCTGCAACTGGGGCTGTGCTTAGGATTGATTGGCATCCTCTCGCTGGTTTATGCGCTCTATCCTTATTTGGCCGCGCCGCTGGACGACTTTTTGCCACTGCTTTCAGAGTTGCGCCTTAATCGCATGATCATCCTTCTGCCCTTGCTGTTTTTTGTGGTATTTGCTCTGACGCTGAGGCTTCTGAGGCATATGGGTTTCTCTCGCTCGGCACTGGGCGTGTTGGTGGCGTCTCAGCTGGTCATGGGCTTTTGGTCCAACGACGAATGGCTGCACAACATGCGGCATTTAGTGGGGGCTTCGGTCAAGCCCGGGTATGCCGAATTTTGGGCAGAAGACCTCTTTCGGCGCATTGCTGCGCACATCGGGGCGCCGCCGTACACCTATCGGGTAGCGAGCCTGGGTATTCACCCGGTGGTGGCGCAGTACAACGGCTTCTACACCTTAGATGGCCTTTTGTCGGTGTACAGCCTGCAACACAAACAGCGCTTTCGGGCAATCATCGCGGACGAAATCAGCAAAGACCCGCGCCTGCTGGCTTATTTCGATGAATGGGGCAACCGCTGCTATCTCTTCTCCGCAGAGCTGGGGCTTTCCGACCAAAACTATCTCATAGGAAAAGACAAGTCGGTAACCCTGAAAGATTTTCGTTTCAACGTCGACGCCTTTCGGCAACTGGGCGGGCGCTACGTCTTTTCAGCCGTGCGGATTGAACATAGCGAACGCATCAGGCTGCGCCTTTCGGCTGTTTTTGAACCCAAACCCGGCGAGGATAGCTGGTGGAGAGTGTATTTGTATGAAGTCATCTGAACAGTCCTGGACGCCGCAAGAACGCTGGCTGGTTTTCCTGTTTGTGCTTTTTGCTTGCCTGAGTGTGGTGGTCTTCACGTGGGGCCGCTGGTTCTTTCCACTGTTAGACTCATTTTACTGACTGACCTTGCGCAAGGCTGTTAAAAGGCGGAGGGTTAAGAAAGTAAACCCCGCCGTAGCGGCAGACGCCGCCGTTTGCCTACTCGCGCAGCCTCTGAGAATATACCTGTGGCGATTTGTCGCCCAAAAATGCTTGGGCGGCCTGGCCTGCCTTCATTTTGCAACAATGCGCCACTACTTACACTCCTGAGCGGTTGCCGGCCCAATACCTGCGCTTTGGCGTTGGCGCGGCTTCAGCGGCGAGGTAACGACGTGGACGCTGCTGCCCAATGGCCAGCTTTTTAGGTCTGCTGGTCTCGACGGTCTAATGTTGGCGTGGAAAGAGCATGCGCGCCGCAAAGGCCAAAAGGTATTTCGGGCGGCGGAAGCCCTGCGGTTAACCGACAGGCCGCCGTTTTCGCATCCGGGCAATCGGTATTCCCTCGTAGCATGGGTCGAAGGTGAGCGCAGGCAGCGCATTACCTGGGGCAGTCGCGAACACGCGGTGGATAGTGTTGTGGAGGCTCTTCGTAGGCGGCTGATGGCGCTGACGCGCGCGAGGGAGTAGGGAACAGCAGCGCTATTTGCTATTTGTTGGCCAGTTGTCCGCAAGCGGCGTCAATGTCTTTACCGCGGCTGCGCCGGACGGTAACCGTTACGCCGTGGTCGGCCAAATAGGCGGCGAAGGCGTTGAGGCGGTTTTCGTCCGATTTTTCAAAGGTGGCGCCTTCGATAGGGTTGTATTCGATGATGTTGACGCGCACCGGGAAGCG
>FQKF010024228.1_pt1 | contig 18182 bp, 20 predicted proteins | sample 1504521 | NCBI WGS metagenome assembly FQKF01 (sample SAMEA4475357, study PRJEB15587) | soil metagenome | biome: Soil; feature: Field | place: India | collected 2015-03-11 | depth 0 m
GTCAAATATTATAACTGAGCTAAGCAGATATTCAAAATTAACCACCAATCTCCCTCCCCATTCCCCCTCTCAACTTTCAACTTTCTAACTTTCCAACTAAATAATAAATAGTTATTTCAATTTTAAAAAGACTAACCATATTAAGGTGAAGAAAAACCGATTTTTACAACTCACACAAAATTAAATTGATAAGCATTATAAGAAAAATCACAAAACCTTGATTTCCTTTGAAACTTTTGCAAATCTTCTGTCAAATTGTCCAAGCGTCTCTGCTACCTTTTTTCTTACATAATATAATCCACCAGCATACTTTACAATTATACCGTCATATACTATTTTAGTTCTTTGTGAAACATAATTAACCCTACCTACAACTTCAACCTTCTTCCAGTCAGCACAGGTCACAAGTTCTGGTAATTTCGTCAAGGTTGAACCCTCAATGCTATCATTTTTAACAGCATCCACATACATTTTTGCTAATGCTGCTGCATCCATAAGCATCTCCTATAATAAAGAAGATCACCCGGGGTACCGTAAGAAGATTCCCGGTTTCCTAAAATCACTAGAAACCTCTATCTATACTTCCTGTTTCCCCATAATACCGTGTTGGTAAAGAAGAAGCAATTCCATATAGAGATCGAGGTTTCACAATTATGGATACCGATTCCGGAAATATGTTTCTACACGAATACCCCAGGAACAAAATTAAAACTTTATAAAATCAAAAAACAAAAACCATCTTACAGGTGTAACAATTGCATCAAAAAATGCAATAGGTATCATAGTATGAATTTTTAATATCTTAAAGAAATCAAGATAATCAACAATCAATCCTATTACAAGCCAGCCTTGAGCTATTCCAAATATAAAACCAACAAAATGTCCCAGAATAGAAGGCTTAGTTTTTTCTGCGGGCTTTATAGCACTTTGTAAAACAATAAAGAAGATAACAAAGCCTATACCACCAACTATATAAGAAACAAGTCTCATATCAGAGATAAACTGGGCAATTTTAACAATTATTGCAGACAAAACCATTGGTAAAGCAATTTTCAAAAACCAGTTAAAACCAAATTTCATTCCATTTTTTGTGTTTACATAAGCAAAAGCAGAAAGAATTCCAACAAATGCAATTAAAAAGATAATATACTCTCTTGTCATTTTTTATTCCTCCGAGAATTTTCTTTTTTTATATTACAGGGAAATAGTTAAAAAGTCAAGGATAAAAGGGTTTTTTATTATTTACCGTTAATTGAAACAATCTCTCTTATTCTGGAGATCAAATTGGCTTTTCCAGATTTTATATCTATATCTATAGCAATTCCTTCGATTATATTTGCTCCACTATCGGCTGGCGAAAATTTTACAGGCAAATGTTGAATCACCTTTCTATAGGATTCTTCTACTTTCATACCTATTACAGAATCCCTCGCACCACACATACCGATATCTGTTATATAAGCGGTTCCTTTTGGAAGTATTCTTTCATCAGAAGTCTGTATGTGAGTGTGTGTCCCCCAGACAGCAGTAAGTTTTCCATCAAAATACCAGCCAAAAACCTGTTTTTCACTTGTAGCTTCTGCATGGAAATCAACAAGAACAATCTTTACATTATTTTCCTTTAAATAATTCAACTGGTTTTCTACAGTTCTGAAGGGACAATCAATAGCATCCATAAAAATTCTACCCATTGCATTGATTACGGCAATCTTAACATTAGCTTTTTCTAATATAACAATTCCATTGCCCGGTGTCCCGGGTGGATAATTTATTGGTCTTATGAGTGAAGGATATTTGTCAATAAAATTAAAAATCTCTTTCTTCTGCCATATATGGTTTCCACTTGTTATTACATCAACTCCAGTATTAAAGAAAGATTTAACAATTTCTTCTGTAATACCAAAACCATGTGCTGAATTTTCTCCATTTACAACAATCAAATCTGGAAGAAATTTTTCTCTGATTTTATGAATTGTGCTTGCAAAAACTCTTCTTCCCGGTTCACCAATTATATCTCCGAAGGCCAAAACTCTTAAAATTCCTTCTGGTTTCACAATCTTTTCCTTATTTTAAAATTTCCATAGCTTTTGTAGTCCATTCAGAGGTGGGATAGTTGTCCTTAAGTCTCTGAACATATCTTTTTGCTGTATCTATTTTCCCGAGCTTATAATTTGAAAAAGCTATACCATATAAAGCTTTCGGATAGAGAGAAGCTGTCTTATAAACTTGAAATATTGAAGTCAATTTTTCTATTGCTGCATTGTAATTTTCATCTTCAATATCATAAAAAGCAAGTTCTGTAGTTGCGATGGCTGCATCTTCTTTCTTTGTAGAATTTACAATCTCTTTATAAATCTTTATTGCTTCTTCTTTTTGATTCTTTTCCTTATAATAGGTTGCAAGTTTTAACATTATAGGAAGTTTTGTTTCTTTTGTTTTTGCTTCTTTAATTAACAGTTTAAGATATTCTTCCTCATTTCCCTGACTTTTATATTTAACTCTTGCTTCTGATAGTAAATTTTTAGCCTTTTCTGCTTCATACGAAGTTGGATAATTTTTTATAAGCCTTTCAAAAGTTTCAATACTCATTTCAAAATTGTTCCACTCATAGTAAATCGTTCCTACTCTCAGAAGAACATCAGGTGCATATTCCCCCTTTGGAAATAAATTAACATACTTTTCAAAAAATTCGAGGGCTTTACCTTTGTCATTCATATTAATATAGCACCAACCCGACCAGTAATATGAAAGAGAAACAAAATTTGCATCATAATCTATTTCAATAATTTTCTGATAATAGCTTAAGGCTTTTCTATAATCTGATAAATTAAAATAATATTCAGCAAGCTTGAATAAAGATTCAGAAGTTGCCTGACTTTTTGGATATTTTTCTACAAGTTCTTCATAATATTGATTGGCTTTGGAAATATTTCCCATTTTTACTAACGACCAAGCCATATCTCCAATCAAAGATGGAAGGTCATTAGTAAGATTGGCTTGATAAGCAATGTAATATGCCTTTTCAAAATAATCAAATGCATTTCTAAAATCATTAAGATTATAATAAGACTTTCCAGTAGCAATAATACTATCATTCGACGAAATACTTTGAGTGGCATACAAAAGGGAATTTGTAAAATTATCAATAGCTAATTTATATTCTCCAAGTCTGAAATACCCCCATCCTTTCAAATTAAGATAGTCCCACTTTTTTGAAATATTTATACTATTCAGATAATCCACTAACTGTTTAAAATTCTCCTCTTTAAAGTAAATCCAGCCGATTTTTAAGGCTGATTCTTCTGCATATTCAGTATCTTTAAAATTTTTGAATACACTATCGAAAATTTTTCTTGCTTCCTTATAATTTTTTCTGTTATATTCGAGTATTCCTAAGTTGTAATTCGCAAGAGCAATATAATTTCTATCTTTTGAATTTTTTATAATCCTGTCATAGTAAAATTTAGCTTTTTCGTAATTATTTGCTCTTGTATATGCAAAGCCAGCAAGCTGATAAGCCTTTTCCTCAGGATATGAACTTTTGAGTGTGAGTAATTTTAAGTAGCTATTTGCAGCATCTTCATACTTTCCTGTTGCTATTTGACTATCTCCCATTAAAATATATGCACTTGCTCTTTCATCTGAAGTAATATTTTGAGATAAATATAATTCAAGGTCTCTTATAGCATTCTCATATTTCCCGCTTTCATAATTTAACTTTCCTCGGTAATATAATGCATCCTTATAAACTTTAAAAGAAGAAAATCTATCAATCACCATTGAAAATTTTTCAAGGGCAAGATTATAATTTTTTCTTTCAAGATATATTTCTCCAGCCTTTTGTAATGAAAAAGGAGTTATTTCATCATTAACACGATTGAGTTCCTCAAACATATTGAGAGCATCGTTATAATTTCCACTTTCATAAAAAGTTAGCCCAATCTCATAATTTACTTTTCTTTTTTCTTTTTCTGGGGAATTTGATAATGCTTTTCTTAAAAATTTGAGAGAATTCTCATAATCTTTTAAGTCTCTGTATAGAACACCAATCTTATAGTTTATATCAAAGATATATTCCTTTGAGTCTGTAAGCATTAACCACATATCAAGTGCATCTTTAAATTTGTTTAACCTTACATAAGAAGCCCCACCAAAATAAAGAACATCCTCATAATATAAAAAATTATTTTTGCCTTTAAGAGACTGAAATACAACGGACGCTTTCTCACTCTCATCGAGAAAATAATATGTTTTTCCTAAAAAGAAAAATCCCTCATCATAAAAATTTGAATTTTTATACTTATTTACAAAATCTTCCAGAACATTTTTTGCCTTTTTATAGTTTTCATCATAAAAATAGCTTTGACCAAGCCTTAAATTTGCTTCTATTACCTTCTCATCATTTGGAAACTCTTTGATAAAATTTTCCCATTCGTTTGAAGCCTGAGTATATTGGTTAATTAGCATCAATATGTAAGCTATTGTGAATTTTGCATCCTTTACCCATTTGCCCTTTGGATAAGAAGATATGTATCTTCTCAGTCTATTCAATGCAGTTTCGTAATCTTTAGTCCTGTAATAGTTTATGGCAATAAAAAAAGTGGATTGTTCTTTGTAAATTGTTTCGGGATATTTATTCAAAAGATTAAGAAAATAATTGATAGATTCTTTGTATTCACCATTGTAATGTAATGATAAAGCAAGATAATACAAAGAACCTTCTTCATATCTTTTCTCCCTATCAGAAGCAAGAGTTTTTTTGAATAGATCTATCGCAAGACTATACTTGCCTTCTTGAAAGGCTTTTTTCCCATCTTCAAAAAAATCTCTTGAACTATATGAGAAAACCAAACTAAAGAATAAAAATAAAATTATTATAAAAATCTTCTTCATAGTTTTAATTATAATAAAAAAGAGAAAAAAAGACAATTTATTGATTTTAATAATTCTCAAATCCTGTCGAAATGGAAGTTTCTAAGAAAACCTTCAAATACTTAATTATTTTTTGATTTCAGTTTTCTGGTTGGATAAAAGGAATTTATAGACCATATCCCCAAGTCCAATACCACCAGAATGAGCAATTTTTTTTGAATATTCTTCGTAAAGCATATCTTCAAAAAATTCTTGTTTCAAGCCACCATTAAGCCAATCAGATTTTTGAATAGTTTTTCTCATTGACTTAAAAAGTTGATTTATAAAAAGGGATTCAAATTCTCTTGAAACTGCAAGAATCTGCTTTGAGTCAAGTTTTTTTGGATCAACACTTTTGAGTTTATTTATATCAAAACTACCACTTTCGATTGGTTTGTTTACAATATTTATCATAATGAATTCCCTCATTACTAATTTTCGACATTAGTCAAATTTTATTGAGTGTCTATTCCCTTTTTGCAAGATTGATACTTTCTGAAATAATATAGCTTCTGTTAAATGTTCCTTCTTCTGTCTTTTCTTCCCAGCTAAATCTTAAACCAATAACCTCTGAATTTTTAACCATTTTTTCTGATTTAAGATTTAACGTTATAGGTATTCTTGCTTCTTCTATGTTGCCAGATTTTAACTCTTTTACTAAAGTGTCTTTTGAAATAATATTGCCATCATAATCTATTACATCAAGTTTCACATTTCTTATTTCATTCGGACTCAAGTTCTTAAGATTAAATAAGATATAAAATTCCTTGTTATATTCGATATTTAAAGGTAAATAATAATTTATAGATAGAGAGACCATAGAGTTCATTTTTTTGAATTCATAAAAAATATTTCCTATACCAAACATCCATTCAAGTGGTGAATAAGGTCCTCTCTTTCCAGACATTGCGTTGTATAAGTCATTTATCACCAATCCTTTAAGGTTACTCTTTCTACTCATTTCTTTTATTGCATTAAAATAGGCACTATAATAAAAATCAACTCCACTTGCCTTCACATTTTGAAATTCAAGATTTTTTTTGTAATCTATTTCATAAGAAAAAACCAGCCTATCTGAATATTCAGAGATAAAGTTTTGTCTTAAATTTTTAATCTCTTTTGCAAGATCATAGTATGACAACGTAAAATTAACGACAAAAAAGTCAATAGATGCTGAAGAAAGAATATCAAGAACTTCAGGATTCTTTCTTAAACTTTCATAATCCATATAATAAAAAATAGGTTTATTTTTGCCTGATTTTTCAATTATTTCTTTTATCGTGGAAACAACATAATACCTTTTCCATTTTTCAAAAACAGATAGAAAATCTTTGTTTTTAAGTTTTTCACTGAAAAATTTCAGCTTGTTGGTCAGATCCCAATCCTTCCAATCTGATGGGACTTCAATCTGCAATTCTTTAAAAAACAGATCACAGAGTTCAAGCCCTTCTCCATATTCAGGAAAAAAATCAGAAAAACCAACAAAACTATAATTTTTATTTTGCATCATTGAACTGAAAAGTTTTTGAATAGAGCCTTTTCTGTTTTCATCAATATAAGATATTGAACCACTATCTGAAAATCCATTATCGTTCAATGAATATGATGAATTATATCCAATTTTATCAATATATGCACCCTCAACCTTAAAAGCCTTAATATATCCTGCAAATTTTTTACCTCTTTGATTCAACCTTTCGGCAAGGGTATCTGATTCGCTGATTTTTTCTCTATTCCAGGGTGAATTAGCACTTATATCTTCCTGAAAAGAAGGTGTTATCCCCACATTCATAAATACACCGTCTGAAGCCAAAATATCGACCCATTCAGGTATATAGTTCCAGTCAACTTCTTTACCATTAAGAGAAATAATAATTCTCTTTGATATTCTCTCTATCGAGTTGATGCCTATTAAAGCCAGATTTTTTTCTATCCTGTAATTCTTATTGTTAGCTGTAAAAGAAATATAATTATATACAGAAACAGAAGCCTCTGGAGAATCAGGATAAGCTTTTATCTCTAACTTTGCATCACCATCAATATTTGCTTCCATTGGGAAAAAATATCCTTTCCACAAATTATTTTTTTCATCATAATTCAACAAAACCCTTTCTTTGCCATCAATGCTTTTAATTATATTTCCATACTTATCATAGAGCATAACCTCTATTTTTGCATTTTGAACAACTTCTCTATCTTTTTTTCTTATAATTTTTGCAATAACAAGTATCTTTTCATATTTACCATAAAGTTTCTTATCTGTTTTTGAATACAAAAGAAAATCTGCATTACCTTTTTTTGATTTTTCAAGATCGTTTATTAATTCATCATTCAACTCAAGTTCCACATAAGATGAGTCAAAGTATTTCCTCAAATCTCTATAAAATACATTACTTAATATCAACAAAACTGCCAACAAAAAAATCAAGGCAATTGAAAAATATCTAAGAAATCTCATAAATCCTCCATTTTTAACTGTTTTTAATAAATCTGATTAAAATAGGATAGAAAAGTAAGCCTAAAATAAAGCCAAAAACAAAGCTCAAAGGAAAAATATATATCCACAGGTTAGGAAATAATCTGAAATAGAGAATCACAAAAAGTGCTGTCAGTAAAGAAATAATTCCACTTGTTAAAAAAAAGAAAAGAGGAAATAACTTTTTCATTTTTACCTCCAACCAAAGATAGCTTATATTTTAAGGTATATTTTTTAAAAAATCCAGAAAGGTGTGTTTTAAAAAGATTTATTTTCAATTCTCAAGAAGAATATTAAGAAGATACATAGAATAGCACTCATTGCCAAAATTTTTATAGTAATAATTCTTTAACTTTTCTATTAATTCTCTTCGATTTTTTACATTAAGTTTTGCATAAATATTCTTTATATGAAACTTGACGGTAGGTATTGATATGTATAGATTTTTTGCAATTTCATTATTCGACTGAAATTTTATAATATATTTTACAATCTCCGTTTCTCTCTCTGAAAGAGAGTATTCCTTGAAGAATTCTTCATTCGGCATTACGAACTCTGTGATAATATCCATTATGTTTATAATTAAGATTCTTATTCCTCTTATGTCAAAGACTTCATCGTCTTCTTCAATTATTGGCAAGAATCTGAAAAAAACAGGAAAATTTTTTTCTCCATTACTCATAACAGTATTTAACGTTATCACTTCTCCCGACTTTACCCTTTCAAGCCTGTCTAAAATAATCTTTCGTTCCTTTTCTCCAAAAAAATCAAGAAAGTTTTTACTCCATAAAGAATTGATTTTAAATTTTTCTCTTACAAGATTTGTCATAAATTTTATTTCATAATCCAGAGATAGTTCAACCATCATAACCTGAAGAGTATCAAGCATATCTCTTAATTTATTCTCTATATTTCTTTTTTCTCTTTTAAGTCTTTTATGAGTTTGTGCCTGAGTGATAGCAAGATCTATAGATATGCCGAGTTGAGAAAGGTCTATAGGTTTTATAATATATCCATAACTCCCCTCTTTTTTAGCTAACTCCATTGTCTTCTCATCTGATATAGCAGTTATAAACATAAACGGAATATCCATTTTCTTTAATTCCTTTGAAAGCTCTATTCCGTTTTCTTTCCCCCTTAAATATATATCTATAAAAACAAAATCAATACTGTTCTCATTAATAAAATCAAGTGCTTCCCTTACATTATCAAAAACCCCCATTACGTTTAACTTTCTATCAATAAGAAAGGTTTTAAGCACTTCAGCAAAGATGGCTTCGTCTTCAACTATTAAAACATTAATAGCAGCCATTTTTACCCCCTTTGCTCTATATCACTTCTATTTTAACATTATAATTTCTTTTTTAAAAAAAGAAACTATCCTTTAAGGATAATTTTTTATTTGATGGTATAAAAATTGATTAGTAAAGAGATAAATTGTTTATGAAATGTTATGTTATTGATAAATTATATACTCAATATTCTGCAAAATAAGGAAATTTTATTCAACTTCAAGACAAATCATACATATATCATCATCAAAAAAATCTGCTTTTCTGAATTCGACAAGTTTTTCATACACAACTTTGATAATATCCTGTGAAGAAAAATTTTTTATACTATCCAGAACCGTTTCAAGACATACTTCACCAAAATAAACAGTTTCATCTTTTATTTTTTTCTCAAAAGGAGTGCTTTCAGAAAGTCCATCAGTAAAAAAGAAAATTTTATCAGTTTTCTTTAACTTTACTGTATTATTTTTATAATCCTTGTTAATTTTAATTGCTTCTTCTGTTTTCATTATTCCGAGAGGAAGTCCCCTATTATCGGAACTTAATTTTGAAATTTCCTCCTTTGAAATTTTATATGGAAGTGTATGACCAGCATTTGCATATATAAAATTTCTTGTATTCTTATTATAAATCCCATATAAAGCTGTAACAAAATGCCCTTGCAACTGAGAATATAAAAAATCATTCAATTTTTTCAAGAATTTTGCTGGATTAGAGAGTTCTGTCTTCATTTGATTTATAGCACTTTTTATCATTGAAGTTATGAGAGCGGCAGGCACCCCATGTCCAGAAACATCACTTATAAATATACCTATTTTATCATCATCAATTTCTATAAAATCGTAAAAATCTCCACACACCTGTTCCATTGGTTTATAAAAGGCTTCTATTTCAAATAAAGGTGGAGCTGGTGGTATAAGAAAATTTTGAATCTTTTTTGCCAGTTCAAGCTCTCTTTCAACCAGATTTTTGTTGAGTTTTATCCTATTTATTGCAGTTTCAAGCTCAAGGTTTTTTTGTGAAAGAATCTCTTCAAGTTGTTCTTTAATCAATAAAAACTGATTGTTTTTTATATTTAATTCTCTTAAATACTCTTCTTTTTCACGATAAACCCTTATAAATCTATAAAATAATATAAAAATAATAGAATAAATAAAAGTTAAAATGCCAATATCAAGAAAAGCTTTTCTCCAGACAAATACTCCAAATCCCCTTGCAAGTATTTCATACATAGAAGCTAAAAATAAAAACACTCCTCCGATAGTAAGAAATTGAGCCTCCCTGTTACTTTCAAGTGCCGAAAACAATAGAAAAGAAAAAAGAACAATAATTACAGCCATTAAGTATATAAAATAAAAACCAAGTATTTTCGAGAGAGCAACATTTCCACATATTTCTATCAGACAGACTACTATAATCAAAAATATATGAAAATAAAAAAATATTCTCAAAAATAGATTAAATTTTTTTCTTAAGATCACATCAAGAAAAATGAAAAGCCCTAACATCATTAAAAATGATGAGAAAAAAGCAATATATCCCCAGATAAAAGGAAAGTCAAAAATAAATAAGGTCAAAAGATTTTCAGAAACCTGCTTCAAACCAAGAAAGAAAATAAATAACCCCGCACCCAAAAACGCCCGTTTTTCAAAATATTTTAAGAAAGAAATTACTATCAAAAAGAGTCCCGACATAACAATCATAAAAGACATAATCATTCCAGAAATATTTTCATTAACTACTTTTTTATATGCTTCTTCAAGTTTAATTATAGCAATCTCCCGATGCCTTAAAAAAGTTGACTCATTTGCATAAAATATTTTGAAATATATGGTTTTTCCTTTATAATTCTCATCAAGTTTTATTATTTGAAAGTTTTCACCTGTTGTAAGGCTTAATTTCTCTGGAATAAGTTTACCATAGTGAAATGAAGCAATTTTATTTTGCGGTTTTATGTCATCAATATATACCTCATAAAATTGTTCCGTAGAATAATAATAGATGCAATAACCGCTGAGATTGGTCTCTGGTAATTTAAATCTCAAAAATAAAATATGTTCGGCTGGTTTATTTTCTATTTCCAGTTTGAGAAAATTAATATCCTTAAAATCTATTTCTGATATTTTATCATTTTTAGCAATTGCATAATCAATTAAAGGCTCAAAAGCATGTGCAAGATTAAATAAAAATAAAAATAATAATATTTTCATAGTTTCTATATTCTATATTCAAAAAATTTTTTTTACAACAGAAAATTTTTTATAACTTGAAAATTGTTCTCTTTTTTGTTATATTTAATAAAATAGAGGTGCAAATGGAACAAAAAACTCTCATAATTATAGGTGCCGTTGTTGTTTTAACTGGAGTAATTATTATACTTTTTGGAGTTTTTTCAAAATTTTTACCTATTTTCAGATTACCGGGAGATATCGCCATAGAAAAAGAAAATTTTAGCTTTTATTTTCCCATTGTTTCAAGTATAGTTTTGAGTATAATTCTCTCAGTCATATTAAATATAATTGCAAAATTTTTTAAATAAATTTTGATAATTTCAAGATTATACCTTAAAATCTATTATCTCGGTTTTTTGGGAGTTTGCATTATGAAAAGAATTTTTGGTGTGTTAATGATCATTTTTTTGTCGAGTTGTTTTAAGTTTAATACAGTCTTACCAGAAGATAAGTTAAAGGATTTGCCCGCAGTAAAGATAATGGAGCTTGCAGCAGAAAAATATCAGGCCAATGAATATAAAGATGCTATATATTATTACGAGTATATAATAAAAAATTTTCCAGAAGACAAAGAAAATTTTGCTTGGGCTCACTATGAAATAGGTTTCATAAAATATCAGGAGGGAAAATTAAAAGAAGCCTTGGATTATTTCTATAAAACAGCATCCATAGACACTCCAAACAGAGCTTCTACAATCCTTGCACTTCAAATGGCTGAAAGAGTAGAGAAAATGCTTGAGAAAAAAGGCAGGAACTAAAATTGGCAAAAAGACGAATTAGTTTCATCAATCACATACTCTATTTTGTAGAATTTTTGATGGTAGTTCCTTTAACTATTCTTTTATCAATATTACCTCTCGGGTTCTTGAGGTTTTTAGCTCTTCCTTTGAGCAGATTTGTTTATTTTGTTGACCGTAAAAACAGAAAAATTGCTGAATATAACTTCAAAATTGTTTTTAAGAACAAAAATTTAACAGAAGATGAAAAAAAAGAATTGTTAAAAAAACTTTATTATAATATAGTTCTATATGCCGTTGAATATTTAAAGTTAAGAATTGTCACTCCAAAAAACTATCAAAAGTTTGTTCTGTTTGAGGGATATGAAAATGTTGATATCGCCTTAAAAGATGGAAAAGGATTGATTGTAGTTACTGCTCATATTGGAAACTGGGAATATCTTGGTGGCATTCCAGCAAAACTCGGGAAAAATCTTGCAGTTATAATAAACAGGCAATTCAATCCCTATACAGACTGGTGGTTAAAAAGAATCAGAGAAAAAGATGGTGGTATAAAGTGTTTTTATAATGAAGTTGGAGATCTTTCAAAAATTGTAAGACATCTGAAATCTGGAGGAATAATAGGAACACTTGTAGATCAAACATATTATTTTCAGCCTATATTTGTCCCATTTTTTGGGGTTAATGCAGCTACAGCCGATGGACCAGCTAAACTCCACCTCAAATATGGAGCACCTATAATGCTTGCTTTTGCTATAAGAATGCCAGACAAAAAATATAAACTAATCTATTATCCTCATATTTATTTTGAAAAGACCGAAAATTTTGAAGAAGATTGTAAAAAAATTATGAGTTATATAAACTCAGAATATGAAAAAATTATACTTAAATATCCAGACCAATGGTTTTCTTTTTTTCACCATAGATGGGAAAGAACAAAACCAGAACATTTTTCTGATATAGATGATTCTCCATTTTAAATTTTGGAGATTAAAAGTTGACAAAAAATTTTTTTTTCTTTATTATAATAAACCTTAAAAAGTTGGTATTTTTTAGAGGAGTAGGAAAATGTATGCTATTTTAGAAATTGGTGGAAAACAATACAAAGTAGAAAAAGGCACAAAGCTCACAGTTGATTTTTTAAACCCTGAAAAAGATAAAATACAGTTTCAGACTGTTACAATGATTTCAGACAAAGGAAATGTTGAAATTGGAACTCCTTATGTTAGCGGTGTCACTGTTGAAGCCAAGGTTTTAAATCCAATGGTTAAAGGTGAAAAACTTATTGTCTACAAGTATAAATCTAAGGCAAACTATAGAAGAAAAATGGGACATAGACAGCTTTATAGTGAAATAGAGGTTGTAAAGATAAGCAAAGCAAGTTGATGATAGTTGTAAAAATTAATAAAGATAACGTCCTAACTTTTGAAGCAAAAGGACATTCCCTTTTTGATGTTAAAGGGAAAGATATAGTTTGTGCGGCAGTTTCTGTCTTGATACAGAGTTGGTTGGTAGGAATAACAGAGCTCTGCAAGGTTAAGGCAGAAGAGAATAGGAATGATGGATTTTTGAGTGTTAAAGTCAGCGAACTTAATGAAAGTGTAAAGTTACTCACTCAAAATCTGGTTTTAAGTTTGAAAATTCTTGAGAAACAGTATAGAGAAAATATAAAAGTTGAATTGGAGGAAAAGGATGGCAGCAGGTGGTTCAGGTAAAAATGGTAGAGATAGCCATTCAAAGAGACTGGGAGTAAAGATTTTTGGTGGACAGGCTGTTAAAAGTGGAAATATAATTATCAGGCAGAGAGGAACAAAGTTCTGGCCTGGGAAAAATGTAGGCCTTGGAAGGGATCATACAATTTTCGCCTTAAAGGATGGAGTTGTTAGTTTTGTTGAAAGAAAAGGCAAATATTTCGTGGATGTGATTTAAAAAAATTTTTGGAGATAGAATGGATCAAAAAAAGATAGCTCATTTCAAAGAAAGACTTTTGGAAATGGAAAAGGAAATACTCGAAAACATCCAATCGGAAAGTTATGAAGATGAAAATCCTTTCGATGTAGATGGAGACCTTATTGATAAGGCGGATGTATTGAGTTCAGCCTCATTGACTGAAGGTCTTTCCGCTTCTCAGAAGAAAATGCTAGAAGAGATACGTCGTGCGTTGCAGAGAATTAAAGATGGTACGTATGGAGTGTGTCAGGTCTGCGGCTCTGAGATAGAAGAAGAAAGACTGGAAGCTATACCATATGCAGACAAGTGTAAAAAGCATATGGGGCGTTAGAAACTTTTTTAAGGAGTGATATATGGAGAGCAGCAGACTTTATGTCGGCAATTTGAAGTACGGTGTTACTTCAGAACAGTTATCAGAACTTTTCGCAGGTTACGGCGAAGTTAAGTATGCCAAGGTTATCGAAGGCAAAGGGTTCGGTTTCGTTGAAATGGGAAATAGTAGCGAAGCAGAAAATGCTATGAATGCCCTAAACGGACAGGAATTTGCTGGTAGAACTTTGAAGATTGACGAAGCAAAACCAAGAGAAAGAAAAAGAAATCCTCGTTTTTCAAGAAGAGAATATTAATTTTTTCTGTTAGCGAAGGTGGGGTAGAGGTTTTTGCTTTTACCCCTTATTTTTCTTCTGAGATGAACTTTTAGGAGTTTAAAAAAATGCGTCTTAGATGGGTGCTGGTTTTTTTTCTTTTTTTCTCCTGTTCCCTTTATAAAACTGACAATAAAGAAGATGTGCTTTTTGAAGTAAAAAGGGGGGAAAGTTTTTCTTCTGTTGTAAAAAGGCTTGTAGATGAAAAGATAATTTCACACCCGAGGGTTTTCAGATTACAGGCAAGGTTATCGGGAAAGTCGAAAAATTTAAAGTTTGGAATCTATCTAATCAAGAAAGAGGAGACTTATTCCTCTGTAATAAACAAATTCTATACAGGGAAAAGTCATTCAATAAATATAACGATTCCAGAAGGCTATAATATATTTGACATTGCTAATCTTCTTGAATCAAAAAATCTTGTAAAAAAAGAAGAATTTTTAAAGGCTATTCAGGATCAGGAATTACTTGATTATGCAGGTGTTCCAAAGGGACATTCTCTTGAAGGTTATCTTTTCCCCGACTCTTATAGCATACCTTTGAATTATTCATCTAAGCAAATCGCAAAAATGATGATTTCAAGATTTAAAGAAATTGTAAATGAAGAAGTCTTAAAAGCAATAAAAAAGAAAAACCTTACCCTCAATCAAGTCTTAACGATGGCTTCCATAATTCAAAAAGAGGCAAGATTTGAACATGAAATGCCTATAATTTCAGGTGTTTATCACAATAGAATAGAAAAAAGATATAAACTTCAGGCTGATCCCACCCTTATATATGCCTTAATACTTGATGGAAAATATGATGGAAATATAAGAAAAAGCCATTTTGAATATGAATCAAAGTATAATACTTACAAATACTATGGTTTACCGCCTGGACCTATATGTAACTCTGGAAAAGCTGCTATACTTGCGGCAATATATCCAGCAAAGGTTGATTATCTTTATTTTGTAGCAAAGCCAGATGGAACTCATTATTTCTCTAAAAGTCTGGAAGAACATAATAAAGCTGTCTATCTTTATCAAATCATTCCCGCAATAGAAAGAAGAAAACAAAGGTCAAAATAAATGATTTACAGAAAGGATCTTGTTGATTTTCTTGATGAACTATTAAAACCAGTTGAATTTGTAGATTCAACCTACAATGGACTACAGGTTGAAGGAAAAAATAATATAGAAACTATTTCTCTAGCAGTTGATTCTTCGCTTTCTGTTTTTGAAAAGGCAAAAGATTTCTTGATTACTCATCATGCATTAATATGGGGGGGAATAAAGCAAATAAATTCTTTTTATAAAAAAAGAATATTTGAATTACTCAAAAATGATACAAATCTATATGTTTCTCATCTCCCTCTTGATTTTCATCCCGAAATTGGGAACAATATTTCTTTATTAAAAACTCTTGATATTTCTGAAAATTATGAATTTTTAAAAAATTCTGGTATTTTAGCTTTTTTAAAAAAAGAAATGAATTATAATGAATTACTTGAAACTGTAAAGCAAAAGGTCAATCCATCGGCAAGGGCTTATAACTTTTCTAATAATAAAGTAAAAGAACTTTTCATTTCAACGGGAGCTATTTCCAGAAATATTATTGAACAGCTCGCAAATATCGGCATCAAAAATATACTTACTGGAGAAGCATCATCAGAAAGTACTTTCTATTATTTGCTAAAAGAATATGAAATGAATATAATATTAGCTGGACATTATCAAACAGAAATTTTTGGACTTTTGTCTCTAATGGAGTTTCTTAAAAAGGAATTTAATAATAGTGTGAATTTTAATTTTATTGATATGCCTTACTAAAATAAGGGAGATGATATGAAAGTAGAATTAATCTCAATAACTCTCGATAGTGAAAAACATATAGAATATTGTGCAAGAACTTGTTATAATTCTCTTGATAAAATGACTGCAGACTCTCATAAAGTTTTTTTGTCTAACCTAATAAAAAATGGACATCTATCTGTTCTTGAGCATTCTTTTGCTTCTTTTCTTATAGATGAGATATCAAGAGCCTGCTCCCATCAGCTTGTTCGTCAAAGAATTGCAAGTTTTTCTCAGAGATCTCAAAGATATGTAAATGAAAAAAATTTTACTTTTGTCATTCCACCTGAGATTGAAGAAAATAATACAACAAAAGAAATCTATCTTGAGTCTATAAAAAGCATTCAAGATGCATATAATAAACTTATAGAACTCGGAATAAAAAAGGAAGATGCCCGTTTTTTACTCCCCAATGCCACTCACACAACAATTACTATGACTGCAAATTTCAGAGAATGGTTGCACATAATAGACTTAAGGGTTAGTAGACATGCCCAGTGGGAAATAAGAGATCTGTTTATAGAAATATGGAAAAAACTTTATGAAAAGGCTCCTACAGTTTTTTCTGATGTCTATTTTCTCAACTGGAGCAAAGATTACGAATACAAAAAAGAAATTTTTGAAACAAAGATACAATCCTCTTGAATTTTTTTAAACAATATGATAATCTAAATAGGGTTTGAAAATGGATGATGTAAAATTAATAGAAGACGGCAAGGTTTTAATTATTTCAATTGATGGGACTTTTTCTATTTCTCAGGTAGTAAAACTCAAGAAAAGTTTTTTTAACTTCTTTAAAAATAAAAAATTGTTTATTTTCGACCTATCTAATACAAAATGGATTGATTCTTTTGGTATGGGATTTATAGCATGGGTAGTTAAAAATGCAATAATATTAGATTCTGAGGTAAGCATTATAAACCCTGAAAAGAACGTCATAGATATTTTCAAAAAGACAAAACTTGTAGAAATAGTAACATTCTGGAATAGTATTGAACAGGCAAAATCTGGTTTAAATATTGGTTAAGTGCTTTCGTCTTTTATAAGATAAGACAAAACAGAAAATATAAAAGATTCATAACCAAATTGCTTTAATTGATAGTCTTTCAAGACATTATAAAATTCTGTTTTATTTTTTACTCCCATTTCATCATATATAGCACTTATATGATTCTTAACAGTACTTTCAGTTATAAAAAGTTTACTTGCTATGTCTTTTACTTTATAACCTTCAAGCAATAGCAAAAATACTTCTTTCTGCCTCTGGGTAAGATTATATTTTTTAAAGAAGGTTTCTTCAGGAATAAGAAAAGAGTTTGTAAAAGACTTTAAGTCCATACAGCTCCATCTCAAGCCTTTTATCTGTTTATTTTTTACAATAGGTAATGCCTTTGCAAGAAGAGTTTGTTTTTTGCCTTTTTTCGTTACTATTCTGAATTCTTTAAAGTTTGAATTGTTCGATAATAATATCTCTTCACAATACTGTTTTATTTTTTCTCTATCCTCTTCCATTATGAAGTCAAGTAAATTCAATCTACTTTTTTCCTCTATCTCAAAGAAATCAACTCCTGTTTGATTAATAAATTCTATCTTAAAGTTTAAATCTGTCTCAAATATTATAGTTGGTAAAAAGTTAGCTATATCTTTGAACTTCTCTTCGCTTCTTTTGAGTCTTTCTTCCATTTTTTTTCTGATTTCTATTTCTTCCTGTAACTTCTGGTTAATTCTTTTTAAATCCTTTGTTTTTTCTTCCACAAGTTTTTCAAGATTTTGAGAATAATCTTTTAATTCACCAATTAAACTTGAAATTCTTAAGGCTACACTGAGTTTTTGCCTTACTGTTTCATATATCATTCCTTCAATAACAAAAAAATTCATAATAAAAAAGCCGATCTGTGTGTTTCCATGAAAAAGCCCCTGAATTATATATGTTTTTGGACTTTTTCTTAGTCTATCTATTTCTTCAGGAAATAAATTCGTAGTTTTAAAAACGTCTTCTCTTAATGCAACTTTTTTATTTTCAACAACAGCACTTATCATCCTCGAATTGTCAAAAGGTTTTTCTGGGTTTTCGTAAAATGCAAGAAAAAATGTTTCTACACCCATAAA
>FQKF010394362.1_pt1 | contig 18121 bp, 19 predicted proteins | sample 1504521 | NCBI WGS metagenome assembly FQKF01 (sample SAMEA4475357, study PRJEB15587) | soil metagenome | biome: Soil; feature: Field | place: India | collected 2015-03-11 | depth 0 m
CATCTTGAAGAAGATGCAGGAAAAAATATACATGATTTGTCTGGATACAGCTTTGTTGATTTTAATAGAACTGGAGTGCCTTTAATGGAGATAGTCTCTGAACCAGATATCAAAACTCCAAAGGAAGCAGCCCTCTATATGAAAAAATTAAGAGCTATTTTAAGATATTTAGGCGTCTGTGATGGAAATCTTGAACAAGGCTCTCTTCGCTGTGATGCCAATGTATCAGTAAGACCTGTGGGTTCTCAAGAATATGGCGTTAAAACAGAGATAAAAAATATTAACTCCTTCAGATTTGTTGAAAAGGCACTTGAATATGAAATTAAAAGGCAAATAAAACTTATAAATAGCGGGGAAAAAATTATACAGGAAACAAGACTTTGGGATTCTGTAACAGGAACAACTCAATCCATGCGTTCTAAAGAGGAAGCCCATGACTACAGATACTTTCCAGAACCTGACCTTGCTCCGGTTGTTGTTTCATCAGATTGGATAGAAAAAATTAAAGAAAATATGCCCGAACTTCCTGATGCTAAAATTGAGAGATTTATAAAGGAATATGGACTACCTGTCTATGATGCCGAAAATTTAACAGAAGAAAAGTCACTATCTGAATGGTTTGAGGAAGCAGTAAGACTTGGTGGTAAGCCGAAAGAAATAGCTAACTGGATAATGGTAGAGCTTTTAAGAGTACTTAATGAAGAAAATAAAGATATAACAGAGTGTAACTTCAAACCTTCTCAGCTTGTAGAACTTGTAAATTTAGTTGATAAAGGCATAATAAACAGAAATATTGCAAAGGAGGTTTTTGAAGAGATATACAAAACAGGAAAATCCGCCGAACTTATAGTTAAGGAAAAAGGGCTTACTCAAATTTCTGATGACTCTCTTATAATCGAAGCAATAAAAGAAGTTGTGGAGAAAAATCCTAAGGAAGTAGATAGATTCAGAAAGGGAGAGGAAAAGTTGATAGGATTTTTTGTAGGACAGGTAATGAAACTTACAAAAGGTAAGGCTAATCCAAAACTGGTTAATGAATTGGTTTTAAAAATTTTAAAGGAGCAATAGGTATGAAAATTTTGATTTATATTTTTTCTTTATTGTTAATTTTTTCTGGGACTGCTCATGCTCTAAAGTGTGATAAGTGCCATAAGGATGATAAGTCATTAAGCAAAATAATTCAAGAACGCGAAGTCAAGTCAAAGGATGAACTGCTCAATTTATTAAGAAAAGGTAAAATGTCAAAACTTCATAAAAATATAACTGATGAGGAGATTGAAGAAGCTTCGAACTTATTGAAGTTAAAATAAAACTTTATACGAAATCAAGCCAGTGTTTATATTTTTGAGCTTTTCCTTTGACTATATCAAAAAATAGGTTCTGAATTTTCTCTGTTATCGGACCACGACTACCCTGACCGATTGATCTTCCATCTACTTCTCTTATTGGTGTAATCTCTGCAGCAGTTCCCGTAAAGAATGCTTCATCGGATATATAAAGTTCATCTCTTGTAAATCTTTCCTCCTTTACATCTATCCCTAAATCTTTAGCAATTGTTATCACCGAGTCCCTTGTAATTCCTTCAAGGATTGAGGTTAGAGGAGTAGTTTTTAAATATCCCTTTCTTATTAGAAAAATATTTTCTCCACTTCCTTCAGAGACATATCCTTCTGTATCAAGGAGAACTGCTTCGTCAAAACCACAAGAAACAGCCTCTATCTTTGCAAGCTGACTGTTTACGTAATAACCTGCTACCTTGCCTCTTGACATATTAGAATTCACGTGATTTCTTATAAATGAAGAGGTTTTTACCTTAATTCCCCTCTGTAGTCCTTCTTCTCCAAGATAGGCACCCCAACTCCACACAGCTATTGCAACTTGAATTGGATTATTTTTTGGATAAACACCCATGTTTCCATAGCCTACATATACTATTGGTCTAATGTAACAAGAATCAATTTTATTTATCCTAATCGTTTCTTTAATAGCTTCAAAGATATCCTCTTCAGAAAAGGGAATTTTTATAGTAAAAATGTGAGCAGATTTAAAAAGTCTCTCTACGTGGTCTTTAAGACGAAATACAGCAGGACCTTCTTCTGTTTTATAACATCTGATTCCTTCAAAAACAGCCAAACCATAATGAAGGGAGTGGGTAAGTATGTGCACTTTTGCATTATCCCAGTCTATAAATTTACCATCCATCCATATCTTTTCTGTTTTTGGAACCATGAGATATATTTAACAATATAAAGTTTATTTAAGTCAAGAAATTTTTTATTTTTCAGAAACAGATTGTATAACATTTTTAAGCATAAAAATCAAAATCAAGCCCGGTATTGCAACTATAAATGTGAGAAAATAAAAAGCTGCCCAGCCTATACTTTCCACTACAAAACCTGATGAGGGACTAATTATCACCCTACCTAAGGAGGCCAAGGATGATAATAAGGCATATTGGGTTGCTGCAAAACTTAGGTTACAAAGTCCCATTAGAAGTGCTAAGAAAGCTGTTGTTCCCATTCCACCTGTAAAGTTTTCAATTATTACAGTTAGAGCAAAAAAAGTGAAACTTTTTCCCATAATTGCAAGAGCCATAAACATGAGATTGGATATTGCTTGAAAAAAACCGAAAATAATCAGAGCCCTGTAAAGACTTATCTTAGTTAAAAGAAGGCCACCTAATAGGGCTCCAAGAATTGCTGAAATAAGTCCTCCAATTTTGTTAACAGTACCTACTTCAGTGAGTGAAAAACCAATGCCTCTTATAAAAAAAGCTGTACTGAGAGAACTGGCATAGGCATCACCAAGTTTGTAAAGAATTATGAACAATAAAAGAATTAAGCTTTTTTCTCTGATTAGTAAATCTTTAAAGGGTTCAATAAAAGACTCTTTTAGTGTTATGGGTTTTTGGATCCCTTCTGGTTCTTTTGCAAATAAGGTTGAAATTACTCCTAAAAGCAAAAGAGAACTCACAATTAAAAGAGCAAACTGCCATCCTAAATAGTCTGCAAGCAATAGGCATAGCCCTCCTCCAATAATAAGGGCAATTCTATATGCAGTTACAGCAAAGGATGCACCTAAGCCTCTATCCTTAGGTTTTAGTATTTCTGTTCTGTAAGCATCTATAGAAATATCCTGAGAAGCTGAAAAAAAGGCTACTAAGGCTGCCAATAGACTAAAAAGAATAAGATGATGAGGAGTGATAGCAATCATCATGAAAATACCAGCTAAAATGAGTATCTGGCATATTAAAATCCAGCCTTTTCTTCTGCCAAGCTTAAGAATGCTGTACCTATCAAATAAAGCTGACCATAGGAATTTAAAACTATAGGGGAAAGTAAGGAAGGTAAGTATCCCTATTGTTTTTATATCAATTCCCTCTGATGTAAGCCATGCCTGCAGTGTCCCACTTACAAGAGGAAAAGGAAGCCCGGAGGCAAAACCAAGCATGGTAACAACTAAAATATCTCTGTTTCTTTTATTCATTATCAATATCTATTTTTATTGGAGGTTTTCCAAAATTTTTCAGTCCCTCATTAAATAAATCTAAAAATACCCTTACTGCTGGTTCATTTGAATCATATATCAAGACAACAGTTTTTGCTTTTCTAATCCATAATTTGCTTATAGCGTAAGGATTGCCGAAGGAAATTAAAATAGCGTCTTGTTTTGAAATAATATTGTTAATTATATCTTTTTCTTCTGTTCTAACTTCATATTCCTTGCCCGCAGCTTTAACATTTGTAAATAAAGCTATGAGAGGTATAGAATCTGTTAATTTGAATTTTTTTATATCAAAAGCAGAGCCGAATTGATTTTCAAACAATTTTTTTAAATCTTCACTGTAAGACCCTGATAGATAGGGAATAATTTTTTTTGATTTAAGCTCCTTAAGCTCATTTTTTAAAACTGTAATAGTTTTCTTAAATGCCATATGAACATTAAAACTCTTATTAGCTAAAGGCTGAGGAGTAATAACTTTATTCTTTAATTTTATTCTAAAGTCATCTACTCTCTTTGCCGATTCTTGAATAAGTTTTTCATTGATTAATCCTTTTTTACAGGCATTTACTATTTCCTCTAAAGCATCATAGGGGTTATCTGGATGAAGTATCATATCTGCACCTGCTTTGAGAGCTAAGGCGTTAGGATAAGAATAATCCTTTAGAGCTTTCATGCTCATAGCATCTGTAAGAACTAAACCTCTAAATACTAAATCCCTTTTAAGTAGTTTACTTATTATATTTTCAGAGAGAGTTGCTGGTTTTATATCCAAGTGAGGTAAAAGAAGATGGCCAACCATTATTGTGGAAACCCCTTCTTTTATCGCTTCAGAAAAAGGCTTAAGATGTGGATTAATGTCTTCAGAGACAAGGGGAAGAGCGAGGTGAGAGTCTATTTTTGTTGAACCATGACCTGGAAAGTGTTTTCCACAGGTAGCTAAACCGTAAGATTGAAAGACTTTTATAACAAACTTTCCGAATTCTGAAACAATTTCAGGATTATCCGAAAAAGCTCTTGTGCATATAATGGGATTTTCCTTTTCAGTGTTCACATCCAACACTGGAATAAGCGGAAGATTTATTCCTAAATCAATTGCTTCATTTACTACAATAGAGTATAAAGCTTTAAGGTCAGATTTATCTTTTTGGATATCAAATCCTGCAGCAATACCCATCTGAGATGGAATGAGAGTTCCATGCTTTATTTGTTGCCCTACCCCTCTCTCAATATCTGAAGCAATAATAAGAGGTTTAGAAGTTTTGTTTTGAATAGAGAATAAAAACTCTTTTATTTCCTCATACTGCCCACCAAAAAGAACGAAACCTCCTATGCCATCATTTACCAACCTCTCTATTTGCTCAAGATAATTTTTGTCAGAAACCTTATCACCATCAAGTCTTGCAATAATAAGGCTAAGTATGATTTTTTCAAGTTCTTTCATAACAAAATATTATGAATAAAAGAGTATCGCAGAAGCAAGAAAAGTTAACCCTTGAATTTTAATACACAATTTTGTGATATACTTAAAATATAATCTACTAAAGAATGGAGGTGAGAATCATGGTTGATAGAGATAGAATAGAAGAAGAAATCAGACAGGTTGCCTATGAAATTTATGTTCATAGCGGATGCATTCCAGGTAGAGACATGGATAACTGGCTTCAAGCAGAAAGAATAGTTTTAGAAAGATACGGTTTAATTAAACAGGAACCATCTGATATAGAATCTGAGGTAAAAGAAGTTAAAACAAGGAAAAAGAGAGAATGCAGAAGCAAGACTCCCCAAAAAGCCTCCACATCAAAAAAGGGTAAAGGAAAAACTACAAGAAAAAATAAAAAATAATGAAAGAAGCACTATTTTATGACAAAATTTCTGATAGCAAGGTTAAATGCAAGCTTTGTAATAACAATTGCCTAATATCTCCGAATAAAAGAGGAATTTGCGGAGTAAGGGAAAATAAAGATGGAAAGTTATATAGTCTTGTTTATGGTAAAATAATAGCTTATCATGTTGACCCCATTGAAAAAAAACCACTTTTTCATTTCTATCCAGGTTCAGTTTCCTATTCTATTGCTACTGTTGGATGTAATTTCAGGTGCCTTCACTGTCAAAACCATACAATTTCCCAGTATCCCAAGCTTTATCAGGACATACCTGGTGAGGATTTTACACCCGAAGATGTTGTAAAAGAAGCAAGGGCAAGCGGATGTAGGAGTATATCCTATACTTATACTGAACCAACAATATTTCTTGAGTTTGCCTATGATTGTATGGCTCTTGCACATAAAGAAGGGATAAAAAATGTTTTTGTAAGCAATGGATATATGTCAGAGGAGGCATTAAGATTTATTGCTCCATATCTTGATGCAATAAATGTTGATTTAAAGGGTGATGATGATTTTTATAAAAAAATATGTGGAGCAAGAGTTGAACCTGTAATGAAAAATATAAAGCTACTAAGAGAACTTGGTGTATGGGTTGAAGTTACTACTTTAATTATTCCAGAATTAAACGATTCTGAAGAATTTTTAAGAAATACAGCTCGTTTTCTCGTATCAATTAATCCTGCAATTCCTTGGCATGTAACTCAATTTTATCCTACTTATCAACTTTTAGATAAACCGAGAACACCTGTTGAAACTTTAAGGAAGGCAAGAGAAATAGGGTTTAAAGAGGGATTAAAATTTGTCTACACAGGAAATATTCCTGGTGAAGGTGGAGAAAACAGTTACTGCCCCAATTGTAAAAATCTTGTTATTGAAAGGTTTGGATTTTTCATCAATAAAATAAACATAAAAGAGTCCCGCTGTTTAAACTGCAGGACTCTAATAGAAGGTGTTGGATTACCTTAAAGTTTATAGTTAATTTTTCTAAGAAACTCTTTTCTATGCTGGCGGTCTTCTTCTTTTTCAACTCCCTTAGGTGAGAATCCGTCAACCACCCCTAAAATGCCTCTTCCAAGTTCCGTCTCTGCGACTATTACCTCAAGTGGATTTGCAGTGGCACAGTAGATATTGCAAACTTCATGACACATTTTTATATCATTCAAAACACTTATAGGAAAAGCTCCCTTCATAAGTATACAGAACACATGGCCTGCTCCGGTATTTTGAAGATTTTTAATACATATTTGTCTTAATTCATCATCATTACCCTCTGAACGAATCAAGCACGGACCTGAAGCTTCTGTAAAGGCTATTGCAAACTTTGCATGGGGGATATGTGTTGATAAAATCTCGAATAAATCTTCTGCTGTTTTAATAAAGTGAGTCTGACCGAGAATAATATTACACCCTTCAGGAATTTCAATTTTAATATTTTTGATTTCCATCGAACACCTCCTAAATGAATTTTTGATTAATTATAACGAATTTTGAAATATTTTAGCATTTTTTGCTATACTTTCAATCAGCTGGAATTAAGGGAAGAGAGGTGAAAATCCTCCGCTGCCCCGCAGCCGTGTAGGGAACGAAAGCCCTTGCTCTAAAGTCTCCAAAAAGTCGGAGAGTGTTTGGAGTAAAAGCCACTGGAGAGAAGCTTCTCTGGGAAGGTGGGCAAGTAGGTAAGGTAAGCCCAAAGCCGGAAGACCTGTCCAGCCGGAAGTCTTAGACTTCCAAATTCCTCGCGGGAGGAGCAGGGATGTTATTATTCATCTTTATTTTAATTTTACTTATTTCTCTTCAACAAGCCGTAGCACAAGAAACAAATTTTGATGAAATTGTCGTAACTGCAACAAGAGTTGAAGAACCAAAAAAAGATGTCCCCTACTCTGTTCAGGTAATCACGAAGGAAGAAATTAAAAATTCTGTTGCAAAGGATGTTGGTGATCTTTTAATTGAATCTGCTATTGGAAATGTGAGTAAACAACCTGGTTCTTTAACACAATTTTATCTAAGAGGACTTGGACTTGGACTAACCCCCCTTACATCAAGAAATTTAATACTAATTAATGGGCTTAGAACAGCCACTGTTAATGTTGCTATGATTCCCGTTGATGATATTGAAAGAATTGAGATAGTTAAAGGACCTGCATCAGTGCTCTATGGCTCTAATGCCATGGGTGGAGTAATAAACATAATAACGAAAAAAGCTACTGAAGAGGCCATACACGGATATTTGGGAGTAGAAGGCGGTTCATGGCTGAGAAGAAAGGCTATTGGTGAGCTAAATATTAAAAAATCTAATTTTGATGCTTACTTATTATTGAGTCGTTCTGAAGGGGATGACTATGATAATAAATATGAAAAATATAAAAACACGGGCTATAATGAAGAAAATTTATCGTTAAGGGTTGGTTACGAGTTTTTAAAAGATAATAGATTTTATATTGGATTTAAACATTACAGAGGATGGGAAATTGGCTCACCAGGTTCTATTTTATCACCTACGGAAAAGGATTACGTTGACCATTCTCTTGATTCTATTGATTTTACTTATGAGACTAAATCATTTAAGGCAGCCTATTATTTATCAAAAAGAAGATATGAGTTTCACGATGACCTATCTGACGGTTGGGGTGGAATTTATCTTTATAAGACAGACTCTCAAGGGTTATCTATCCAGAAAGTTTTCAACTTTAATGAACATAGAATAATAATAGGCGGTGAGTGGAATAGAGTTGAGCTTAAAAATGAAAATACCCCTCCACCACCATATCAGCCCAACTCGAAATACGACAATTATGGAGTATTCTCTGAGATGAAAGTATCAATTACAAAGGATCTGAGTTTAACAGCTGGAGCAAGGTATGACTATTTTAAAAATGAGATTTCCCATACACCTAACATGACAGTGATACCCAAAAAAGAAAACCTTGACCATTTAACAGTAAGAGGAGGTATTGTTTATAAGTTGACCGATTCATTATATTTACGGGCTAACGCTGGAACAGGTTTTCGAGCTCCTTCACCAGATGAGTATGCAGGAGAGTATATACTATGGGGAACAAGATATGTAGGTAATCCCTCTCTAAAGCCTGAAAAAAACATAAACTATGAAGTTGGCTTTAACTTCTATCAATCCGATTTTAATGGAAATTTCGCTTTCTTTCACTCTAAATTTAAAAATAAGATATCAAGTTACTTTGACACCAACTTGAATGCCTATAGTTATAAAAACTCAGATAGAGCAACAATTCAAGGATGGGAACTAAATCTTTCTTATGATTTAAAAAATCTTTTAGGGCTCAAATTTTCACTTGAACCCTTTACAAATATAACTTATCATACGAGATTCACTGATTCTGATGGAAAACCACTTTTGGCAACTCCGAAATGGCTCGGTGCATTCGGTATTCGTGCCCATGGTAAAAACTGGGATACACGATTAATTGCAAATTACATTGGAGATGAAAATGTTAACTATTTTAATCCAATTACATGGCAATCAAAGATCATTAAAAAATCAGACTTTACAGTTTTTAATTTTAAAGCACTTTACAAACCAGTAAAAAAGCTTGAGTTTAGCTTAGGCATTGAGAATCTCTTTGACAGAGCCTATGAATATGTTCCAGATTATCCTATGCCAAGAAGAACAATTACTGCTGGGATGAAATGGCTATTTTAAGAGTTATATTTGCCTTTTTCTTTCTGCTGTCAGTTGCTTATGCTGAACCACAAAGGATAATTTCGCTGTCACCCAGCGTAACCGAGACATTATATTATCTTGGCATTGGAGATAAAATAATCGCTGTTTCCGACTACTGTAACTGGCCAGAAGAGGTGAAATATAAAGTAAGAGTGGGAGGGATGCTCAATCCCTCCTTTGAAAAAATTTTAGCCCTTAAACCTGACCTGATTATCATTTCTCAGGAAGGAACACCCATAGAAGTTTATCAAAAATTTGTTAATCTTGGTCTTAAAGTTTATGTCTTCAATCCAAAAAAATTATCTGACTTACCAATAGAAATAAGGAAACTCGCTAAACATGTAGGAGGAGATGATAAAGCTAAAATTTTTAATGAAAAATTCCAAAAAGAATTAAGAGAAATGAAGAATATTTTCCATGGACAAAAAGCTCTATTTATAATCTGGTCTGAAAACTTAACAGTTGCAGGAGAGGAATCTCATATTGGTGAGATTATAAAATTCTTAGGATTACAGAACATTGCTAATAAGTTCTCTGCCTATTTTCAACAAAATATAGAAGACATAATCAAGAAGAATCCAGACATTATATTCATAGGCAGTGGACACAATGACACAATCAATGAAACAATAATAGAAAAATTAAAATATACTGATGCTGTAAAAAATGGTAAAGTATTTATAATAAGTGATAAGGTATATCATTTAAGTCCCAGAATAATTGAAGGAATAAGAGAAATGGTAAATGGAAAAAATAGTTATAATAGCTCATGGAAGCCCTAAAAAAGAAGCAAACAATTTAGCTCCTATCGCTACTAAACTTGCTTCAATTTTAGATAGGAATAGGGATGATGTAAAAGTTGCCTATCTAAAGTATGGCAAGCCCTTAATGCAAGAAGCAATTTTAGATTACATAAAAGAAGGTGTGAAAAAAATAATAGTTCATCCTTTTTTTCTATCTACAGGTAGCCATGTATCTTTTGATATTCCGAAAATAATAGAAGACTTTCAAAAAGATTATCCAGAGGTTAAAATAATATGTACAAAACCTCTTGGCAGCAGTGATAAATTAGCCCTTATAATTAGAGAGTTAATAGAAGAATGTGGTGATTAATTTTTATCCGAGATAAAGTCTTAGTATTTCTCTTCCCCCAAAAAGGCTTATAATAGAGCCTATTGACAGAAAAGGTCCAAAGGGAATTTTCCTATTCCCTGTTTTTTTCAGAATTATTAGCCCTACTATTGCTCCTACTAAACTGCCTATGAATATGGTTAAAAGAGCATTCTGCCAGCCTAAAAAAGCGCCAATTCCAGCATTGAGTTTTATATCTCCTCCACCCATTCCACCTTTACTTAATAGAGATATTATAAGAAGGATTCCACCACCTACAAGAACTCCCAAAAGAGATTCTTTTAAGTCAGCGACAAGATTATATGCAGAATGGGGTAAAAATGAAAGTAATAGACCAGCTAAAATAAGTGAAATGGAGATTCTATCAGGAATTATTTGGAAGTCAAGATCAATAAAGGAAATTACAATCAAAGAAGATAAAAAAAATAGCACGAAAGGTAATACAATATCAAAACCGAAAAATATGTAAGCTAATACATACAATACTCCATTAATTCCTTCAACAATAGGATATCTGAGGTTAATTTTTTCTCCACAATAGGCACATTTTCCTCTAAGTAATATATAACTTAATATAGGGATGTTATGCCAAGGTTTTATTGTGTTTCTGCACTTTGGACAAAAGGAGAAGGGTTTTATTACTGATAATTTTCTGGGAATTCGATATATGCAAACATTCATGAAGGAACCAATAATCAAACCCAAAACTAATATAATGGCGATTCCCATTAATCAATGGCTCCAAGTTCTGATATTTTTTTCTTTTTGCTCTCTATCTCGGTTTCGACTTCTTTCAATTTTCTGAGAATTGACAAAAATTTTTCCTCTTCTGATAGGTTAAAAGAAGTTTTACCAGACTTATAGATTTCCGTTCCTAATTCTATTAATAATTTATTTTTTTTATCGTTTAATTTATTTATTTCCGACAAAAGTTTAATGATATTGATCTCTATCTTTACTCTATCAGACAGAGTTTGTGCCCAAAATTTGAAGGTCTTAAATCCATTTAGTAAATCTTTTTTTATTATATCAATCATAGTCTTATCCTACCTGATCAAGATTTCTAATCTTTAATTTAACTCCTAATGAATTAGCCATTTCTTCACATTTTTTAATATCAACACCTTCTACATTAACTACTGTTACCTGAACATAGGGTATATACTCTTTTGCATCCTTTATAAATTCGATAAGACTATCGTAAGCATCAGAATAAACAGGATTACAAATTTTATTGTAAGTTTTTTTATCATGAGCATTAAGACTAATGGATATGGAATCTATAAGTCCTTTAAGTTCTCCTAATATTCTTCTGCCGTGTATTAAATTTCCATGTCCATTTGTATTAATCCTAACTTTCCCACCATTTTCTTTAATCCATTTAGCAACATATTTTATTAGATCAAATCTTAAAAAGGGCTCGCCATAACCACAAAAAACAATCTCTTTATAATTTTTAGGATCTCCAATTGCTTTAATTAGTTCTTCAGCGGTAGGTTCTTTTTTTAATCTTAGGTTATGTCCTTTAACATAATCTGTATGAAACCTAACGCAAAATTTACATACATTGGTACATCTATTAGTGACATTTAAATAGAGTGTATCTCTTATTTTATAACTTATTTCTCCTTCGGGTAATTCTCCTATTTTAAATAGTCTTTTTGTATTTACAGTGGTAATCCTGTCAATGTCTTCTAATGTTAATCCTCTTAATTTCGCTAAAGCCTCTGCTATATAAACAAGATAGGCTGGTTCATTTTTTTTACCCCGCATTGGCTCAGGGGTAAGGTAGGGAGCATCAGTTTCAATCATAATGTTTTCATCGGGAATTAGAGTTGCTACTTCTTTAATTTTATTAGCATTTTTAAAGGTAATTACTCCTGAAATCGATATAAAAAATCCAAGTTCAATAAATTTTTTTGCTTTATATACATTGCCACTAAAACAATGCATAACTCCAGCTTTGACTTTAGTTTCTCTTAATATGTTATAAGTATCTTCAAGTGCTTCTCTTGAATGCACGATAACAGGCAACCCAATTTCTTTTGCTAAGAAAAGCTGCGATTTAAAAGCCTTTATCTGTACATCTCTTGGTGAATGATTGTAATGATAATCTAATCCTATCTCTCCTATTGCTATGACCTTAGGATGTCGACTTTTTTCAAAGATATACTTAAGCGCATCATCATCTAATTGAATAGCATCATGGGGATGAATTCCAATTGCAGCATAAACCATAGGATATTTTTCAGCTATATTTATAGCTTGATCTATACTTTCCTTATCGGAACTAATTGTAATAATAGAAGTAACCCCTGCATCATTAGCTCTTCTTATTACTTCTTCCTCTTTATTTTCGAACATTTCAAGATGACAATGACTATCAATCATGCACCAAATTTCCTCAACCTTAAAGAATTTGCTAAAACAAGAGGCATTATTGATATGGCTGGGATTATACCTAATTCACCTTTTAAACATTCTCTCTCAGTAAATGCTTTGGAGAGTCCTCCAAAGACATAAGAAGATTTTAAGAGTAATGGAACAGGATGCCAACTATGGGCTTTTAATAAGGCTGGAGTACTGTGATCACCAGTAATTAAAAGAACATCAGGATTTAAAGAAGTAATCTCTGGTAAATAGGAATCAAATTCTTCAATTTTTTTAACTTTACCCTCGAAATTACCATCTTCACCAAAGGAATCTATTTTTTTAATATGTACAAAAATAAAATCATAATCTTTATAAACTTGTTTTAATAACTCAACTTCTTCCTTGATGTCACCTTCCACTTTTAATGTTTCCATGCCAAGAAGCTTTGTTATACCCCTATACATAGGGTATACAGAGATAGAACAAGCTTTGAGTCCATATTTTTCCTCGAAGGGAGGAATATGGGGTAATGCAGAAAAACCTCTCAATAGAACATAATTAGCTTTTTCTTCATTCTTTAAAATATCCTTAGCCTGATTGATAAATTTCTTGGCTATATCGGCAACCTTTGCAGATTCATTATTTAAAGGTTCTGGATCAAGTGGAGGCTTACCCTCTTTTTGAGGGTCTGTATCTTTTACCATTGCCTCTTTTTCTAAGATTTTTTCTTTGAACCTAAGAACAAGACAAAATCTATGTTCTTTACCAGGTTTTAGTATAATCTTAACACCATCTATTTCATTTATTTTCTCTGACAATAGAGATGTAAGTTCAATATTTTTTTCTGTAGGTATTCTACCAGCACGCCTATCAACAATTAATCCATTTTTTAAAGTTGAATAATTACATCTAATTGCAACGTCAGTCTTTTGCAACTCTATTTCAAGGCCTAAAGCTTCTAATACCCCTCTACCTATTTCATACTTTAATGGATCATATCCAAAAACCCCAAAATGCCCTGGACCGCTTCCTGGAGTGATTCCATGACCAACTGGAATATGCATTCCACAAGCTGAGGTCTGGGCAAGACTATCTAAATAGGGTTTATTTGCTGCTTCTAGTTCAGTCTTGCCATTTATCGGCAATCCACCTACTCCGTCAAGAATAATGAAAACTATCTTTGTATTATTTTTTTGAATAAGTTGAGATATATCCATGAAAGCCTCCTAAAAATAGAACAATTAAATTAATAATAACAAAAAAAGACATTTTATAGAAAACAAAATTTGATAATTAAATTTGATTATGGCTAAAATATCATGATGCCCATAATCGATTTTCACACACATGCTTTCCCTGATGAAATAGCTGAAAAAGCTATGGCAAAGCTTCAGGAGGAATGCGTAGTAAAAGCTGTATTAGACGGAAAACTGGATTCCCTTCTTAAGTCGATGGATAAGAGTGGAATAACAAAATCAGTTTTATGTAATATCGCCACCAAGCCTGAACAATTTAATCCAATACTTAAATGGAGTAAAAAAGTTCGCTCTGAAAGAATTTTACCCCTTCCTTCAGTTCATCCTTTAGATATTAAAATTAAAGAACATATAAAAATCATCAAAGAAGAAGGTTTTTTAGGAATAAAAATGCATCCTTTCTATCAGAACTTTTCAATTGATGATGAAAAAGCCTTTAAAATTTATGAAGCCTTGGTTGAAAATAATCTTTTTGTTGTAATGCACTGCGGCTATGACATCAGCTTTCCTGAATGGGACATTGCTGCACCCAATAGAATTCTTAACGTTATTGACAACTTTCCAAATCTTAAATTTATTACTACTCATCTTGGAGCATGGAAACAATGGGATGAAGTGGAAGAGCTAATTTTAGGAAAAGAGGTTTATATGGAGATATCCTTTTCTTTTGGTTGGTTACCAGATGAAAAGATAAGAGAATTCCTTCTTAAACATCCTTCAGATTTTATCCTTTTTGGAACTGATTCACCATGGGCAGATCAAAGTAAAGAAATAGAAAACTTAAGGAATATCAATCTTCCAGAAAATTTGCTTGATAAAATTTTTTATATCAATGCAGAGAGGGTCTTGAATTTTAAATGATTCTGAAAATTCCAAAATCCATACTTTTAAGTTTAAAGGATTTTTATAAAGATGAAGGTATATTTCTAAGCGCTGCTCTTGCATTTTTCTCAATATTATCAATTATTCCCTTAAGCATGTTTATTGTTAATATACTTATAAGCTTCACAAAGGAAGAGACTATAATAAGATTTGTATACAATAAACTAATGTTTCTTTTCCCTAATATAGAAATACAGATGATAAGCGAAATAAAAAAATTACTCATGTTAAAGGGAATTAGCGAAATATCCCTAATACTTTATGGAATTTTTTCCATACAATTATTTGCTGCAATTGAATTTTCTTTAAATAAAATATTTAAAGTGCCCAAAAAAAGACATTTTTTCCTATCCTTTTTGCTCTCCGTATTCATTGTTCTTCTAATAATATTCGCTGTGGGAGCCTCCTTTGCTCTCTCTTATATAATTAGATTATCAGGTTCTCACATGATTACAGAGTTAAATATTATTGCAAAATTCTTTGTCAAATACGTTATTACCTTTTTATTGATTTTTACAATTATTGTTTCCCTCTATAAATTTCTGCCTAATAAAAAATTGAAAATATCCTCTATTTTTATCGGAAGTTTCATTACCACGATATTCATTGAATTAGCAAAACACATATTTGCCTTTTATGTTTCTGAAGTAATAAAAATAAGCACCCTTTATGGCTCCCTATCCACCTTTCTTGCTCTTTTAATGTGGCTATTTTATGCCTGGGCAGTATTCCTCTATGGAGCCGAGTTCATAAATAACCTTGAGAGGAAAAAATGAAAGTAGCCTTGACAATAGGTGGCTCTGATCCCACTGGAGGAGCAGGAATTCAGATGGATTTGAAGGTATTTCAAGCACTTGGAGTTTATGGGATAGGCGTTATTACCGCCCTTACAGCCCAGAATACTACGGTTGTTAAAAAGATTTATCCCTTAAGTCCAGAAATGATTGACATCCAGTTTAAAGTACTTCTCAAGGATATAAAACCCTACGGTGCAAAAACAGGCATGATTTATAGTGAAGAAGCTGTTGAATGTATAATTCAAAATTTAAAAAAATATAAGATTAAAAATTTTGTTATTGATCCTGTAATAACATCCTCTACAGGAAAATGTTTGATGAAAAAAAGTGCAATATTAAAACTCAAAAAAGAACTTATTCCTCTATCAAAAGCTGTGACGGCTAATATTCCTGAGGCAGAAGCTCTATCAGGTTTAAAAATTAATTCTCAGGAGAGCATCGTCGAAGGTGCAAAAATTATCCAAAAATTAGGAACAGAGACTGTAATAATAAAAGGTGGTCATTTTGAAAATAAGGCTTCTGATTATCTCTATGATGGGAAAAATTTATATGTGGCGGAAGGTGAAAAATTCCCAGGACATTATCATGGAACAGGATGTGCCTTTTCATCTGCCTTTGTGGCATTTTTATGCCTTGGCTATGAGCCAAAGGAAGCCCTAAGTGCCTCAAAAAACTTTGTAAAAAACGCCATAAGAAATGCACTTAAACTTGGTAAAGGTATGTATTTATTGAAAATATAAGGGGGTGTTTATGGAAACAAAGGTTGTTTTGAAGACAAATATGGAGGGTGTGAAATTTTTAAGAAGTGGTAAAGTAAGAGATATTTATGAAGTGGATGATTACCTGCTCATTATTGCAACAGATAGGGTTTCTGCCTTTGATGTAGTTTTGCCAAATGGCATTCCAGGTAAAGGTAAAGTTTTAACCCAGATTTCTCTTTTCTGGTTTGACCAAGTAAAAGATTTAGTTGAAAATCATATTGTTTCATCAAATGTAGATGAATTTCCAGCACCTTTAAAAAAATATAAGGATATTCTTGAAGGACGCAGTATGCTTGTAAAAAAAGCAAAACCTCTGCCAGTAGAATGCATTGTCCGTGGATATATAACTGGTTCAGGTTGGAAGGACTATCAAAAAACAGGTAGTATTTGTGGTATAAAATTACCCGAAGGACTTATAGAATCCCAGAAACTTCCTGAACCTATATATACACCAAGTACAAAGGCTGAAGAAGGCCATGATATAAATATCAGTTTTCAAGAAACTATTAAAATACTCGGTGAAGAAACGGCAAGTAAGGTAAAAGAACTTACACTTGCCATATATAAAAGAGCTTCAGAAATTGCTGAAAAGAAGGGAATTATAATTGCAGATACAAAAATGGAATTTGGTCTCTATGATGGAAAATTAATTTTGATTGATGAACTGCTTACTCCTGACTCATCAAGATTCTGGTCAAAGAAAGATTACAAACCCGGTAAATCACAGGATAGTTATGATAAACAGATTGTAAGAGATTATCTAATTTCAATAAAATGGGATAAAAAACCACCTGCACCTTTACTTCCCAATGAAATAGTGCAGAAGACAGCAGAAAGATATGAAGAGATCTTCAGGATTCTAACTTCCTAAGAATATCTCTAATTACAGAAAGATTTTTTAGGTCATCCTGCAAACTTTTCTTAGGAGTTTCAAGGATAATAGGCAGGGAGGAGAGTTCTTGGATTTTTAAAAATTTAATAAATCCCACTTCTCCTATGTATCCCTTTCCGATATGTTCATGCCTGTCAATACCTGAACCCGAAGGGCTTTTAGAATCGTTTAGATGAATCACTTTTATAAGATTAAAATCACCGTATTTCTCCATATCTTTTATGAAAAATTCAATACCTTCATCCTTACTTAAATCATATCCTGCAGCGAAAAGGTGACAAGTATCAAGACAAACTCCAGCTATATTATCGTTTCTAACTCTTTCAAAGGTTTCAAACAAATCAGGTATTCTTGCTGTAATCTTACTTTTAGCAGTATTTTCTAAGAGAATCTTACAATTTGAGAGTGACTCTATCTTGTCAAATCCTTCCTTTGTTTTGGAATAAATCGCCTCTTTACTCATATCCTTGTTATCTTTAAGATGTATCACGTAATAGTTAGCACCAAGAGAATCAGATGCAAGAACTTCTCTCTTAAGGAGAAATCTTGATGAGGCAGTAGTCTTCGGAGTTGATGATATGAGATTTATTAAATAAGAAGCATGCACAACAAGAGGATTCAGCCCATAATACTCCCTTTGCTTTCTAAATTCTTCAATTATTGATTGTTCGAATTCTGGAACCTGCCATACTTGTGGGCTATGAAGAAAAATTTGAAAAGTTGTACATTCTAATTCAACTGCCTCAGCAATTGAATTTAATAGAGTATTTTTTATTGATGTATGAACTCCTAAGGGTCTCATAAAAGAAAAAGGCGACGGCCGGATTCGAACCGGCGAATGGCGGTTTTGCAGACCGCTCCCTTAGCCACTTGGGTACGTCGCCAATAAAAAAGCGGGCGACGGGATTTGAACCCGCGACCCCAACCTTGGCAAGGTTG
>FQKF010014128.1_pt1 | contig 18117 bp, 13 predicted proteins | sample 1504521 | NCBI WGS metagenome assembly FQKF01 (sample SAMEA4475357, study PRJEB15587) | soil metagenome | biome: Soil; feature: Field | place: India | collected 2015-03-11 | depth 0 m
AGCCGATGATCGCGTTCAGCGGCGTGCGCAATTCATGGCTGATGCTGGCGAGGAAATCGCTCTTGCGCCGGTCGGCGAATTGGGCCCGTTCAAGCGCAGCGCGCAGCTCTTCGGTACGCTGCGCTACTTGTTGTTCGAGCTCGTTGTACAGTTGCACGTTCTCAATCGTCAGACCGACCATGCTGGCAAACGTCAACAATTGGGCGGCGTCGCGGGCCTGCACCGGACACTGGCTCAGTTTGTAATCGGCGGAAATAATCCCAATCACCGTATCGTTGCGCCCGAAAATCGGCGCTTGCACATACGAACGGCTGGCCGAAGCAGCTTGCTTGGTCTTATCAACTCGTGGATTCCCCCATGGATTATCAACGATTATCGCCTTCCGGCTGCGCACCACATCCGCTTCGACGCTGCTGCCATCGAGCCGCAGCTGTTGGGCGTTTGCTACCGCCAGAAACTGCTGCGCTTGCAACTCGTTGCCGGGGCCGAACGAGGCGCTGACCGCGCGCAAGACATCGCCGTCAACCAGATAGAGCACGGCTCGATCGAAGCCAAATCGTTCGCAGACGGCCTTGGGGATCGTTTCGAGCAAGACCGGCCACGAGAGAATGCCTTTCAATTCGTTCGAGACGGCATTCAGGGTGGCCAATTGGCGCGCGTTTTCTTCGAGTTCGGCAATCTTGCTTTGCAACGTGTCGGTCATGCGGTTAAAGGCATCGACCAACTGCCCAATCTCGTCGCTGCCGGCAGCGGGCAGGCGTTGCGTCAGATCGCCGCCAGCGACCGCTTGCACACCCTCGCGCAGGACGCTGATCCGGTTGGTGAACGAGAGCGAAAGCAAGAGGCCAAGCATGCTGATGGTGACGATGATCATCAGCAGCACAGCTACCAATTGGTTCCACAGCCGGCTCTGGCTCTCGCTAAGGCGCTGGCCGGTGGCGATCGCAGGGGCGTCAATTTCATTCGCCGGAACGATCAGGGCTACGCTCCAGCCAGCAGTGGTGATCGGTGCAAAAGCAACGTAGCTCGCCTGATTCTGCTCTTGGATCAACTGCACCCCTGATTGGCGGCCAACCATCTTTTCCGCCACAGCGCGCAGATCGGCATTGGTCGACTCGAGCAGGTTCTCGGTGCGGTATGGTTGATCCCACCGCACATCAGCCTGCATATCCGGGCGCACAATCACATCGCCATTGGCATTGATCAGCAGCGCATATCCGCTCGAACCTACATCAACGGTGAGCAGGTCTTGCTGGATAGTCTTGAGCAAGAGGTCAAACGCGACGACGCCGATAAACCGGCCCTGCCGGTCGTAGAGCGGGCTGGCGCAGGTTGTGGCGAGCAAGCCGGTATTGGCATCAACGTATGGTTCCGTCCACACTGTTGCGCCGGCGTCACGCGCTTTGAGATACCACGGGCGCACCCGCGGATCAAAGGCTTCGAGCGTCAGTAATTGGTCAATGACCGCTTCGTTGTCAAACGCCAAGATTCCGCCCTCTTCTAGCGCAATGTACCCAATGTTGACGAGCGGATTCTTCGCGACCATTTCGCGCAAGATGGGGATCATCTGGCGCACGTAGGCCGCTTGATTGGCGTATTGGCGCAGCAGGTCATCGGTAGGCCGCGGCGCGATCCACACCCGGTCGCTGCTGAAGACCATAACCGGCATATTGTAGCGATCGAGCGCATACCCTGCCACCGTCTCGACTTGTTGCTGCACGCTCATCAACGCCGTATCGTACAACTGCGCTTTGTCGGCGGCGCGCTGGCGCAAGCTGGCGGTGGCTTGCTGGCGGAGCCCGTTCGTCCCTTCGACCACCGCCGTTTCGCGGGCAATATTCAAACTGCTCAGTCCGAGCCAGCCGACGATAATCAGCGGGGGTAAAGCAAGACCGAGCAGCAACAGCAGGATTTTGAGTTGGATGCTTGAGCGAATGGCGTTCATAAACGCTGGCAAGTATGGCGACGAAGCTCAGAGCACGGTTTGGTTGACTGGTTATTAAACCTTTATGTATGGTAACAGAAGTTTCCCTAATCAGCAATTGGGCGTAGATGACGGATGGCTTACAGGGTGGCTGTCATCGATTCGTCACCCCCGCCTATCGACTGTACGACACCATATCGTTAGAATCAGGGCAAATACCGAATCATAGTCGCCGAGGTGTGCGATGATTATGCGCATTCGTCTTCTCATCTCCATCGGCATCCTCTGGGCGCTGCTTCTGCCGTTGACGCCGGCGCCGGCAGCTCCGGCTGCCACTGCCGATGGCCGGCCCGATTCCCAGCTCTTTGCTGCCGATATGACCACCGCACCGGCAGGCGCTCTGCCCCTGTTGGCTGCTGTTGCCGGTTATCAAACCGCTCCTACCCGCGCGCCGCGCCCGTTTACCCATGTGCTGCTGAACTGGACGGCTGATCCGGCTACGGCGCCGGTCGTGGCGGTGCGGGTGAGCAGCGATGGCGTGACGTGGAGCGATTGGGCCATTGTGGCCGCGGACGAGGAACGCTGGCAGGCCGGTGAGGGTGATGATCGGCGCTGGAGCGAGATTATCTACGCCGGTGAAGACCGGAACTGGTATCAGGTGCGGGTTGCAACCAGTGATCCTGCCACGTTCCGCTCGGTTACGATCAACACGGTCGATAGCCGGTTTGGCCCGGCCGTTCCGGTGGCAACGCCAGCCGCGGGAGTCGCCGCCATCGAGCGCCCGCCGGTGGTGAGCCGCACAGCGTGGGGCAATCCGCAAGGCCAGACTAGCCCGCAAGCGCCGCCGGCCTATTACCCGGTGCGTCATTTGGTGGTTCACCATACTGCCGGCTCAAATACCTTGGCCGAAGGCCAGACATGGGCCGATGTGGTGCGTTCGATCTGGTCGTTTCACACCTACACCCGCGGCTGGGGCGATATTGGCTATAACTATCTGATCGACCCCAACGGCGTGATCTACGAAGGGCGAGCCGGCGGCGACGATGTGGCCGGCTTTCACGATACGGCCAATTACGGTTCGATGGGGGTATCACTGATCGGCACCTACAGCACGGTGGAGCCGACCGCGGCTGCGCTTGACTCGCTCGTAGCGCTGTTAGCGTGGAAAGCCGACCAGAAGCGGATCGATCCGATGGGGCGCAGCTTCTACTACGGCTGCTCGATCTCGCGCTACTGCGCTCCCTTCAATCCCGGCGCTGTGATTGATCACATCAGCGGCCACCGGCAGGTCACTCCCAACGGCTACACCACCTGCCCCGGCGACCGGTTATTTAACCTGTTGCCGCTGGTTCGCCAACGAGTGCAGGCCCGTCTTGCCGGCGAAAGCCAACCCGACAACGGCGATCTGGTGATCGAAGAGCACGAGAGCGGCTTTACCCGCAGCAACGCCACGTGGTATCCGAGCGCCTGCGGCTATGGCGGCAGCGCGCTCTATACCTACGCTACCGATCAACCATCCAAAAGCACCAACTGGGCAACGTGGCGGCCCAATCTGCCGGCTTCCGGCGTCTACCGGGTGCTGGTGCATATCCCGGCCAATTGCGCCAATCTCAACCCCAGCCGGCAAGCACGCTACCGGATTACCACTACTGGCGGGGTAGTCGAACGGGTGGTTAATCAAGCGACCCAACAAGGTTGGGTCGATCTCGGTTCGTACAACATTGCCGCCAGCACTGCGAGCATAGCTCTTTCCGATCTGACCGGCGAGCCGTTAAATACACGGCGAGCCGTGCTGTTTGACGCCGTGCAATGGCAGCCGGTTGATACCGCTAACCAGCGCCTTGAACTGGTATCGGTGGAGTATGGTGCCACAACCGTTGCCGCCGGTGAGGTATTACCGGTGCGCTTCACGGTGCGCAATGCCGGCGCCGCGCCGATCTACGGTCAAGACCCGCCGGGAGGCAGCGTCTTTGATCTCAGCGCCGGCACGTTCGAGCGCGAAGGGTACGTTTACGATGAAGGCGAGTGTTTCCTTGGCGCCGTTAATCAGAGTTACCCGACCTTTCCCAAAGAAGCCGGACGCTTCCGGGTCATGTTGGGGCCGGCGGATCGTGAGGTAAGCTGCGCTGGCGCCACTGGCGGCTACCCGTGGCGGTGGGGAATCAGCGGGCGGCTCGACCCCGGCCAAACCCAGACGATCGTCGGCTATGTGCGGTTCCGGACGCCGGGAACGGTGACGCTGCGGGCCGGCGCGATCCACGAGTATGTGGCATACGTTGCCACTGCGCAGGCCGAGCAGCAGATCACGATCACGCCGGAACGGCAACCGCCGCAACCGGCCCGCTACAATGAGGGCTTGCAACCGCTGGCCATGGTTTACGAACTCGCCAACACTCCTGAGCGGCTGCTTGCCCGCACCCAAAACCCGCTCAGCATCCGGCGCGGCGCCTTGCTCGGCAGCTTCGTCTGGCACGGCGACCTGCGCGATTGGGGTAGCGGCGGGCCGCTGCCCGGCCTGAGCAACCATTTCCTGATCGAACAGACCCGTACCTTTATCGCGCCAGTCAGTGGCGAATATACCTTCGAGCTGAGCAGCGACGACGGGGCATGGCTGTGGGTGAACGAGCAACTGGTGGTTGCGAATGCCGGTATCCACCCCTTTACGACCGTGACCGGAACGATCTCGCTCACTGCCGGTTTGCATACGCTGGCGATCAAGTATTTTGAATTGGAAGGCGGCGCGGCTGCGGGCTACCGGGTCAAAGCGCCGGAGGCTGACGATTTCGAGCTGGTGCGCGATGGCTTGGCCCAAGGCGAGGGGGTTGGATCACATTTCCGCACGCTGGCCGGTCTGCGGCTGAGCGCATCGGATTTGGGCGGCGGCAGCGCGCGGCTGCGCTACTCGTGGGATGGCGAGACGTGGATCACCACGACCGATAACGTGATCGAGATCGGGGCGCTGGCCGATGGCGAATACCGCTTACGCTATCAGGCCATAGACAGCAACGGCAACAAGAGCGAAATCCTCTCGTTGCCATTGCGGGTCGATAGCGAGATGACGATTTATCGCACAATGTTGCCGCTGCTAACAAGATAAATACGGGCGCAGCGCTGCTTTGCCCTTTGCAACGCTGTGCCCCTCGCAGCACAGCGTTGCTGTGCTGCTACGGATGGCTCTCGCGCACATCAATGACCTTCGCCACCACCGGCGTGATCACTTCGCGCACCTGATCCATTGTCATCCCGCTCACCTTGAACGTCACTTCCGACATGGACGCCGTTTCACCGGCGAAGGTGCCGAGCGCAATGATATTGCCGCCGCTATTGGCAATCGCCGCCGTGAGTTTGGCGAGCGATCCCGGCTCATCGGCCATGCTCACCGTCACCCGGATGCCGGGATTGCGCGCCCCCATCAACTCAAGGAAGATCTTGAACAGATCGGTCTCGGTAATAATCCCGACCAGCTCATTCCCGCGCATCACCGGCAATCCGCCGACCCGCCGGTCGGCCATAATCCGCGCCGCTTCCTCAATCGGCGTATCAACTGAAACCGTATAGACATTGCGGGTCATCACGCGGTCAACTGTCAGCTTGCTTAGCAAGTAGTTCAGTTCCCACACGCTCAGCGTCGTTGCCGGCGAAGGCGAGGCGTTGATCAGGTCTTTCAGCGAGACAATACCGACCAGATGACCATGGGAAACCACTGGCGCGCGCCGGATATGTTCGGTGCGCATCAGGTGCATAGCATCGTGGATCGATGTTTCCGGAGTTACCGTAATCGGAGGATGCGACATCCGCTCGCCAACAAACATAAAGCTACCTCCCTGACGCCTCGTCACGAGCAGCGCCTTCGCTGCCCTCTATTTTCAACTATACCATGCGCCTGCATTTTACGAAGTAAATGGGTAACAACTTTCACGGGTATGTTACAATCCGAATCGAAGACCGGTACGGGCAGGGCGTCGGTTTGCCCCCTACGTCATTATCGTACGGGCAGGGCGACGCTCTGCCTTCTACGCCATCCGTAAACCATGATCTCTATCGAAACAACTGCGCTCACTATCCAACGTCTCAGCTGCCGGTACGGATCGCTCACGGCGGTCAATGAAGTCAGCCTCGATCTGGCTGCCGGCAAGTTTATGGCCTTGCTCGGCCCGTCAGGTTGCGGCAAGACTACCCTGTTGCGCCTGATTGCCGGTTTCGAGCAACCCGATAGCGGGGTGATTATGATCGGCGGGCGCACAGTGGTAGGGCCATGCGGCGCTGGCATCCCGCCTGAACAGCGCCGGGTCGGGATGGTGTTTCAAGATTACGCTCTCTTCCCCCACCTCAGTGTGGCGCAAAACGTCGCTTACGGCTTGCCGCGCAGTTCCGAACGCGAGCCGCGGGTGCAAGAGTTGTTGGCATTGGTAGGGTTGGCCGATGCTGGCCGGCGCATGCCGCACGAATTGTCGGGCGGGCAGCAGCAACGGGTCGCGCTGGCCCGCGCCTTGGCTCCCCGTCCGGCTCTGATCTTACTCGATGAACCCTTCTCGAACCTTGATGCCGGTCTGCGCATGGCGGTGCGCAACGAAGTGCGCCAGATTTTGCGCCGCGAAGGCGCGACGGCCCTCTTCGTCACCCACGATCAGGAAGAGGCGCTGAGTATTGCCGATTTGGTCGGGGTGATGATTAACGGTCGGATTGTGCAGGTCGCGCCGCCGCGCGAATTGTACGAGCGTCCAGCCACCCGCGCCGTCGCCGCCTTTGTCGGCGCTGCCGATTTCATTCCGGCGGAAGCGCACGGTCTGGTTGCGCAGAGTGTGATCGGGCGCTTACCGTTGCTGGCCCCGCACCACGGGCCGGTCAGCGTGATGATCCGGCCCGAAGCGATCGAACTGGAGGTCGATGATGAATCGCCGCACCAGATCGTCGAGCGAAACTATTTCGGCGCCGATGTGCGGTACGAAGTGCTCCTGAGCGACGGCACGATGCTCACTGCGCGCCTTGCCCCGTGGCGCGATATGCCGGTTGGTGCGCGCGTCAATGTCGTGGTGCGGGGTGCGTTGGTGGCCTTTGCCGATTAAGTTCGTATGCCATCCTTGTCGCATTGACGCTTCGCAGCACGAATGCTATGATCGGCCCAGTTCCGGTCGCCGGCATTTGTGCGGAGAAAAGCAATGGAGCAAGAGCAGATTATCGCGATCCGCGAGATCTACTGGAACATCGACCATACGATTGGCGCAACGTTCCTCTACTTGACGGTACTGATCACCACTGCGGTGATGGCATGGGGCATCCTGCGCGACATTGCCCGTTGGCGGCGTGGGCGGCCCGCCAACCGGATCGGCAATCCGATCACCCGCTTGCTTGAGTTTACCCGCCAGAGTCTCGGCCAAAAGAAGGTGCTGCGCGACCGCCGGGCTGGCGTGATGCATGCCTTGATCTTCTTTGGCTTTCTCACCCTGTTTATCGGCACCGATATTATCGCGGTCGAAGAAGATTTCACCATTCCGCTCATGGGTGAGCAGGCCGGCAAGATTTTGGTCGGCGATTTTTACAAGAGCTACGAGTTCATTCTCGATACGCTGGGGTTGGCCTTTGCCGCCGGCTTGCTGTGGGCAACGTGGCGGCGCTACCGCACCAAGCCCGACCGGCTCGATAACCGGCGCACCGATGGCTGGGTGTTAGGGGTGCTGCTATTTTTGGGGATTGGCGGCTTTCTCATCGAGGGATTGCGGATCGCGAATCAGACCATCGGCGGCGTGCCGGTCTACGAGCAAGAGTGGGCCAAGCTGGCTTATGTTGGCTTTGCGCTGGCCACCATCTTCCGCGCCATTGGTCTCGGCGATGGCAATCCGGTCGCGCTCGCCATCCATCCGGTGCTCTGGTATACCCACGCTGCCGCGACCGGCCTGTTTATGGCCTCGCTGCCATTCAGCAAGTTCCGCCATATTGTCTACACGCCGCTAAATACGTTCTTCCGCGATTTGCAACCGAAAGGTGCGCTTGATCCGATCCCCAACCTTGAGGCTGAGATCGAGAAAGACGAACCGCGTCTCGGCGTGGCGGCGCTGGCCGATCTGACGTGGAAGCGGCGGATGGATCTCGACGCCTGCATGCGCTGCGGTCGCTGCCAGAGCGTCTGCCCGGCCCATGCCAGCGGCGCGTTGCTCTCACCGAAGTACATCATTACTAAGCTGGCCGACTTGCAGCGCGGCGATCCGGTCTATTTCAAAGATGGCACGGTGCGCACGCTGGCCGAATTAAACGGCGACAGCGCAACTGCCGAGACATTGCCGCTGATCGGCACGGTGATCGAGGCCGAAGAGCTGTGGGCTTGCACCACCTGCAATGCCTGCGTCCATGAATGCCCGGCGATGATCGAGCACGTTGATGACATCGTTGACATGCGCCGCCACTTGACCATGATCGCCAGCGAGGTGCCGCAAGGCGTCAAGCGGGTGCTCGAGGGGATCGAGCGGCAGAGCAACCCATGGCGGTTGCCGGCCCGCGAGCGCACCGCGTGGACGGAAGGGCTAGACGTGCCGGTGCTGGCCGAGAAAGAGCAGGTCGAGGTGCTCTATTGGGTTGGCTGCGCGCCGAGCTACGACGAACGATCGCGCAAAGTGGCGCGGGCGATGGTGCAACTATTGCAACAAGCCGGGGTCGATTTTGCCATCCTCGGCGAAGAGGAGTGCTGCACTGGCGACCCGGCCCGCCGCATGGGCGAAGAGATGCTCTTCCAAGCCCAAGCCCAACAGGCGATCGAGACCATGCACCAATATAAATTCCGCACGGTCGTCACCACCTGCGCCCACTGCTTCAACAGCATCAAGAACGAGTACCCGCAGTTTGGCGGGCGGGCGGGCATTGATTACGAGGTCGTCCATCACACCGAGTTTTTGGCCCGCCTAGTGCGCGAGGGCAAACTCAAGCCGGCCAAGGCGGTGAGCGAGCGGGTGGTCTACCACGACCCCTGCTATATCGGGCGCTACAACGACATCTACGACGATCCGCGCAGCTTGCTGAGCAGCATCCCCGGCCTTGAGCTGGTCGAAGCGCCGGAGCGCAACCGTGAGCGGGCGATGTGTTGCGGCGGCGGCGGCGGTAACGTCTGGCTGGAACGTTGGGGTGAGCGCAATGTGAACGTGATCCGGATGGAGCAGCTCGTAGCGCCGCAACCACAGACGCTGGCGGTCGCCTGCCCGTTCTGCATGGTGATGTTTGAAGATGCGGCCAAGAACACCGGTCGGGCCGAGACGTTGCAGCGGCGCGATGTGGCTGAAATTTTGTTAGAGAGCGTCAACGGCGCAGCGTCGGGCAATTAACGTTTAGCCAGTAGAGACGGACGGCTGTCCGTCTCCCCACGTCGCAAAGGTGGCAAAGGCGCAGAGGGTGAAACGCAAAGGCGCAAAGGGTTGGTACGGTATACCACCCCTCCCCCGCTGGGGAAGGGGCAGGGGGTAAGGGCAAACACCGCGCCAGTCGCTATCCCCAAATATCCTTTGCGCTCTTTGCGCCTTTGCGTTAAATATCATGACCGTACCACTGGTTTCAATCATCTTACCCATCCGCAACGCCGCGGCGACCTTGCCGGCCTGTTTACGTTCGCTGGCCCGGCAAACCTTCCCTGATTACGAAGTGCTAGCGATTGACGATGGTTCCGATGACGAATCGCCGGCCATCGTCGCCGCAGCGGCGGCGGGTGACGCGCGGATCGTACCGGTCGAGGCCGGACGGATCGGCTTGCCGGCGGTGCTCAATCTCGGTCTTGCGTTAGCGCGCGCGCCGATCATTGCCCGGATGGATGCCGATGACGTGATGCATCCAGATCGGCTGGCGCTGCAATATCCCTTGATGGCGCAGCCGCAACTCGCCTTGATTGCAAGCCGGGCGGTGGCTTTTCCGGCGCGGGACGTGCGGGCCGGTTTGCGCGAATACCTGCGCTGGCAGAATCGGGTACACACGCCGGAACAGGTGGCGGCTGAGATCTACGTCGAGGCGCCCTTTGCCCATCCCTCGGTGATGTTCCGACGCGAGGCAGTGCAGGGATTAGGCGGCTACACTACTGAACCGTGGCCTGAAGACTACGAATTGTGGCTACGGATGCATGCAGCGGGGTTGCAGATGGCCAAGCTGCCGCGCAACCTGTTGGCTTGGCGCGAGCGACCCGATCGGGCTACGCGCACTGATCCGCGCTATGAGCGCACAGTATTCGACGAATTACGAGCTCGCTTCTTGGCTGCCGACCCGCGCTTGCAGAGCGGGAGGCCGCTGGTCTACTGGGGGGCAGGCCGGGTCACCCGCCAGCGGGCGCGCCGGCTGATCGAACGCGGCTTTCCGCCAGCGGCATGGATCGACATTGATCCAGCCAAGATCGGCCAAACCGTATGGGGAGCACCGGTGCATGCTCCGAAGTGGCTCGACCGCCGGCCACGGCCATTCGTGCTAGTGTACGTCACTAACCATGGCGCGCGCGACCTGATCGATGGCTGGCTGGCGGCAATGGGGTATCAACCGGGCCGGGACTATCTCGGCGTGGGATAAAGGTAGGTCTTAGTCATCCGCCTCTTGCCCCTTACGATCATCCTCGACCGGCGACAGCAACCCGCTGTACAATGAGCGGAGCAATTCGCGCAATTGTTGCACCTCGTGCTCAGAGAGCGAACGCATCCGCCTGCGCAAGCGTTCGTGATGGCGCGGGCGCAAATTGCGCAATTTCTCAGCGCCGGCCTCGGTGAGGCAAATCAGGCTCACCCGGCGATCGTTCGGATCGGGACGGCGCTCAACATAGCCTTTCGCGATCAGGCGATCGACAATGCCGGTCAAATTGGAGTTGTCGCACATCATGCGCGCGCTGATTTCGCTGAGCGGCACCCCGTTACGCGACGCATAATTCAGGATCATAAATTGTGGAACAGTCAAATCCTCACCGCGCAGATCGTAGCGATTGTACGTCTCGAGCATCGAGTGAACCTGACGCAGCAAGGTGTAAGCCTCAAGCTCAGGCGTCGTCTCACTACTCTGCTGCCGTCCGGTAGGCTCGGTGGAGAGGCTCATCGCTGTCTCCTCACTAGTGCGCTGGAGGCGCAGGGGTAGGAGTCAAATAAAAGAGTGCTACTGGGCAAACAGGAGTGAAGGTTGTCTGCCGTATAATTCCTGCTACATGCAACTATAGCATGACTATGACTGGCATGTCAATATTGTTTCAAATGAAACAGTTTCAACTTATTTAAGGAGATCAGAGCGTGCAATCACCACAACCGCGTTACGAGCAGATTGTCACGATTGCGTTTATCGTCACGATCGGGCTGGCGATCGTCTTTCTCATCGACAGCAGCACAGTCAATCCACGGTTTGCTTTTGGCGGTGATCTGCCTGAAGTCAGCTTATCGTGGCTGTTAATCGGCTCACTTGCCTTGTTAGCGGCGATGGGAGCAGACTGGATCGGGCGCTCGCATCCGCATCCGAAGAACTGGATTCTTCGTTCGTTCGGGCCGTTACGCAGCGTAACCCCAGCATTCTGGTTCTTGCCGGGGCTGAGTGTGGTGGCAGCTTACGCCTTCTGGCAACTCTTCAATCCAGTGTTAGGCGGGACGGCCTTCTTGCTGGCGTTGATTGTCACCGCCGGGATGTTAATTGTGACGCTGGCGGCGCAATATTTCAGTCTCGACCGGCGGGCCGAGATCCATACGCCGGCGCAGATTGTGTTGCACATCATCGGCTACCTGATCGCATTTGGCAGCTTTAGCGCGATTTACTATACGCGCTATCGCACGCTTTATTCAGCGACACTGGCAGCGTTGGTATCCGCGTTTCTCATCTATGCGCTGCTCAATATGCAGCGCCGGCCGATTTCGGTTGGGGTGGCGCTGATTGCCGGCATCGGGATCGCCGAGCTCATGTGGGCGCTCAACTACTGGCAGACCACCTTTCTGTTGGCGGGGGTGGTGTTGGTGACGGTATTGTATGTGGTCGTCGGATTGTTAGGCTATGCCTGCATCGGCCAACTGAACCGCCGGCTGCTGCTTGAGTACAGCCTTGTGGGGATAGCATTGGTAGGCGGGGTAGCGTATATGTCCTTGCGATAGAGCGACCACGCCGGACTATGGCTGAGGTTGATGACGGCTGCAACAAAGACTCCCAGCGCGATGGTAGTCGCTTGGTTGTGATCGCTGCAGCGTCATCTGATGGGGTTGGCTCTCGGCAGCATGGATCTTCCCAACAAACGTCGTGAAGATCGGTCTTGCTGCGTTGCAGGCTTTCTGCTACACTTATTCATGCTTTATTGATATACCCCAGCTTCATCGCGGCGACCTCATCCTTCCGGCCGCCGCTGGGAGAAAGCGCGTGCGACACATGATTGACAGGTGGCGACAGCGCCTCAACCCCGTCTTTCTCTTTGCCGGTTATCGCTGGCTGGCGTGGCTCATTGCCGGGCTTGCGTTGACCTTACCCAGCTATGCAGTTGAGCGTCTTCCCCAACACGCTAGTCTCTTGCTGGTGGTATTGCTGATCACGCTGGTGGTCACTCGCCAAGCAGGGAGCTATCTGCGCCTGATGCAACGCCGGCCAGTGCTGCTCATGCTTGATGTGCTGTTAGGCTGGCTAGTGGTCATCTTGAGTGGCGGCGGCTTTCTGCCGTTCGGGCCGTATGCCTTGGGCAGCCTGATTGCGCCGGCGTTGCTGTTTAGTTGGCAAGGTGCGCTGATCAGCGGGATCGGGGCCGGCCTGTTGCACTTGATCAGCGGCTCCATCCTCGGTGTCGCCGATCCAGCTAGGATGCAGGCTGGCGTGCCGCTGCTCTTCGCGTTGGGTTGGGCTGCGTTTGCGGCGTGGCAGCGCATGCCGCCGGACCGCGCGCAAGGACGGACGTTACCGCACCTCGATGCTTCAGTGCCGCCAGCGGCGTTGCGTCGCCCAACGTTGCCGGGCAGCGAGCAGATTGGGTTAGCGCCTGAATGGTATCCGTCAGCAATGTCCGGATCTGGCAGCCGGCGCGGGGCCGAACTGGCTCCCGCAGTCTCGTTACGGCCAGACCTACGTCTTGCCATTATCCAGTTGGTTGACGGTGAACGGCAGCGCGGCGGCTTGCAAGTGGCGTGCCAAATTGACGGCGCGGTGCAGAAGCTGACGGCGGCCCAACAAGGAGTGTTGTTGCGCGCCGCTCAAGAAGCGTTGGCGAATGTGCGCCGCCATGCCCATGCCTCGTCGTGTAAGGTCTGGCTCCATATTGACGATCGGGCGGCGACGTTGCAAGTCGAAGATGATGGTGTTGGTTTGCTCGATGGCACCTACGAGCGTCCGCATTTGCATGCACTGCGCGCGCTGCGCTACCGCGTCGCTGAATTTGACGGCCAGCTTGCCGTCTTTGAAGGCGAACAGGGTGGTCTCACCGTGCGCGTCACGCTTCCCCTCGAACCATGAAGTTGCGGTATCATGCTGATAGGCACTCGCTGCGCCAGCAGTGGAGGAATTGGCGAGGAGTTCTAAACGCATGAGACCGCGCCATTTTTGGCATGCGCCGGCACTCGTCTTGGCGCTGGCGTTATTAGGGTACGGCATCTCACTACCGGTTGAGCAAGAACCCCGTTGGTTGCTCTTCCTCTGGGTTGGCGGGCCGTTGGCCGGCTTCGTGTTGATCAGCCGGTTGAGTGACACCCCGCCGGATAGTGAACTTGCCCGCACGGTTGCGCGGGTAGGGGCAGTGGTGATTGTCGGTTTTCTGATGCTGAGCCTGCAACTGCTCCGCCAACAGTTTGTGCAGGCTGGCGTGATCAGCAACTATGTCGTCACGAGCGCCGATGGCAGCACCACCAGCAATGTCCGCCCCGTCTTAGCGACGCAGCGCATGTTGCGAGGCGCGATTCTCGACCGGCGCGGACGCACGCTCGCCGAGAGCGTGATGGTGAACGGCATTGCCCGCCGCACCTATCCGCTCGCTTCCCAGTATGACATGACCGCCTTTGGGCAGGTGCTAGGGTTTTTTAGCCCTCGCTACGGGCAAAGCGGTCTTGAAGCCACGTACAATGCCTATCTGTCGGGTGAGCGCGGCAACGAGTGGCAGATGCTGCTCAGCGAATGGACGGGGGAAGGGCAGCGGGGCAACGCGCTGACCCTAACGCTCGATGCCGAGTTGCAAGCGCGGGTCGCAGCGTTGCTGGGCAATCGGCGCGGCGCGGTAGTGGTGCTTGATCCGCGCAGTGGCGCGATTTTGGCCCTCGTCAGCCGGCCCGGCTTCGATCCGAGCCAGTTGGTGGTTGATCCGGCAGCGCCCGATCTGGCTGCCGAGCGACGCCGGGTGAGCGACTATTGGTCCCAGTTGAACCGTGATGACTCGGGGCAGCCATTGCTCAACCGGGCCACGCAGGGGCGCTATCCACCGGGTTCGACCTTCAAGACGGTGACGGCGGTGGCGGTGTTGGAACACCCGCTGCAAGGGCAACCGAACCAGATTACCTGCCCGAATGAATATTTCCCGCAGCCTGACGCGCCGCCGATCGTCAATGCGGTTGATAACCTCGGCGCGCGGATCGGTGAACCGGCCACGATCGAGCGGGTCTATGCCTTCTCGTGCAATACCGCCTTTGCCCAATACGCCGTGCGCTTAGGGGCTGACCAGTTTGCCGAGGTGGCGCAGCGCTTCAATATCTTTCTCCCCGACCGGGTGCCCGCCGGCTTTCGCCCGCTGCGAGATGTGCCCTCTGAGCCGAGCTTGCTGGCAGTGCGGCCCGACTTTCTCAATCAGCCGCGGGCATTGGCCGATACCGGCTACGGGCAAGGGCAATTATTAGTGACACCGTTGCAGATGGCGTTGGTAGCGGCGGCGATCGCCAACGATGGCGTAATGATGCAGCCCTATTTGGTGCAGCGGGTCACCCGCCCTGATGGCAGTGAAGTCTGGCGGGCAACGCCGAATGGGATTCGCCGGGTGATGTCGAGCGGGAATGCGCGCCGGATGCGTGATTATATGGCGGCAGTAGCGCAATACGGCTTCGGCAGCATCATCGCGCAGTTTGTGCCGCAACCGGTGGGTGGTAAATCGGGCACTGCCGAGCACGTGCCCGGCGCGCCGCCCCATGCATGGTTTATCGCGATTGGCCCGATTGATACGCCGCGCTATGCCGTGGCGGTGATTATCGAGCAGGGCGGTGAAGGGAGCGGCGCGGCTGCCCGCTTGGCCGGCGAGGTGTTGGCGGCGGCCTTTGCGGTGGAATGATGGCGCGCCGGTGATGGGCATGATACATACTGGCAAGGTTCGTAGGGTGCGAGACCGGGTTGGTTGCAATACTTACCGTGGGCATACCTCCCCCCACCGGGGTTCAAAGGCGGACAGAACATCTGTCCGGAACCCGGCCCTAAAGGGCCGGGCAAAGGTTACGAAGCCCGCTGCGCAGGCTGTGCGGCCTCACCTCCAGCTCTGCTCCCGTAACCCGGGAGCGGTGAGCGCAGAACCGAATGTTGAGGCATTGCACAGCGGTCAATGGTTATGCGCAACCAAATGTTCTGTACGCTCCTCAACCCGCCGGCGAGAGGGTTCAGATGGTGGGCGCGGCATCCGATCCGTTGCAGTTACGTTTCTCCGCTGGACGATCCTATGGTGGGTAACCGGAGTCCTGATCGCCTGCGGGCTGCAAACCCCGGCCCAACCGGAACCGACAGCGACCGCACTGCCGGCGCCAACCGCCACGGTGGCCAGCGCCGTCACACCGACGCTGCGCCCACCACTCGATGCCGCCCTACGCCAGCAAATTTTCACCGAAGTGTGGACAACCATCAACGAGCACTATATTGATCCGACCTTCAATGGGGTCGATTGGACGGCGGTGCGGGCCGAGTACGGCCCGCGGGCATTGGCCGCCGAAGATGACACCACCTTCTTCGCCGTGATCAGCGCCATGGTTGCGCTGCTGCGCGATGACCACTCGCGTTTTGTGCCGCCGCAGGCGGTGGTGGCCGAGGATCGGCTGACGAGCGGGAGAGAAGAGCAGGTTGGGATTGGGGTCACGACCCTGCGGCTCAGTGACGGCTTGCTGATCCAGCACGTCTTTCCCGAGAGTCCGGCAGCGCAGGCCGGCTTGCGTCCGCGTGACCGGATCGTGGCGATTGACGGGCTTACCTTCAATCTTGGTTCGATTGAAGGGCCATTAGGGAGCCGTGTGCGCCTGCTTGTCGCCCAACCAGAGGGTGGCTCGCGTGAGCTTGAGTTAGTGCGTGAACGGGTCGAAGGCCGGATCGAGCCGCTAGTGCTGCGGTTGAACGACGATATTGCATATATTGCTGTCAGCACGTTGTGGGTGCGCGACATGCACGAGCGGGTGGCAGCGGCGTTGCAACAACTCGTCGCCGAACGCCCGTTGCGCGGCGTCATCCTCGATCTGCGCAGCAATCCGGGGGGCTGGCGTGATGTCCTAAGTGGCTTGCTTGGCCACTTTGTCACCGGCGAGGTCGGCGCATTTGTCAGCCGGAAAGGGGAAATCCCATTGGTGGTAGCTGCGCGCGATCCTGATCTGAGCGGCTTGCCGGTCGCGGTATTAATTGATCGCGGCACAGCATCGTATGCCGAGCTATTGGCAGCAATGTTGCAGCGCGAAGCGGGGGCGATCGTGATTGGGATGCCCTCAGCCGGCAACACCGAGACGATCTACGCTTACGAAATCACCGGCGGGGCGCGGTTGTGGGTCGCGCAAGAGGGCTTCCAACTCAATGACGGTTCTGATTTAGAAGGGCGCGGGGTGCAACCTGATGTGCAGCCAACCAGCGACTGGACGCGCTTCCGGCTGGAGGCTGATCCGTGGGTTGGGCTGGCGATCGAGTGGATGCGGTGAGGGCAGCATCAATGGGCACTGCAATCATCTGCATGGTCACTTATCGCGCCAAATTCTGCCGCGATTTGGCTGATGGCATGAATAAACACCCTAAAACTATGCGAGCGATTGGTTTCTTGGGTTAATTGTTGGCTCATCCGTCGCGCAGCATCGATTTTGCGAAACTCAGGAATCAGATGTTCTAACTCATTACCCGGTTTAGCAATGCGATCGGAGGCGCGGTGTTGTCTCTTTTGCTCAAGCTGTTGTAATCGTTCATCATGAAATGCGCGCGCCAATGCAGCCGTATCACCAAAATACCACGCTTCAAGTTCGGTGCAAGCAATCCGGATAATGGTATCAGGACGCCCCGCTTGCTGGCAGATGTTGCGTAATTCTTCTTTGAGCGCACGGCAATCTGCTCGATCTTGGCCGATTAATACAACAAAACGATGTTCAGAATGGGGCCATGCGCGTAGTTTACGCAGAATGCTTTGTTTTAAATCATTTTTACCTTCATGGGCAATACAACGAAATCGCAAGCCGGGGAATAGCCGTGGAATAAATGCTCAAGCAGTGCTTTGGCGGAAGACTCTTCCAGCAAAAACACTAACTGTTTCATACCCGTTCGACTTCAGTAAAGAGGCCTTGTCGCCACAGGATACCGGGTCGATCACCCTCAGCGACCAAATGACGCAGTAGTTCGCTGTCTGAGACACGGCGTGCCGTACTGAAACCATTCTGCTTCTCAAGCCAATAAATTTCTTCGAGTTTCACTGCGTTGAGGAAATCTGGCGAATGGGTAGAGACAAACACTTGCCCGCCGCGTTGGGCATATTCGCGGAATTCCTCGGCCAACTCGTGCAGTAGGATAGGGTAGAGTTGGTTTTCAGGCTCTTCAACGGCCAACAATGGATGCGGTTTCGGATCGTAGAGCAAGACGAGATAGGCAAACATCTTAATGGTTCCATCTGAAACGTACCGGGCAACAAAGGGGTCGTGAAAAGAACCATCTCTAAAACGAAGTACGAGGCGGACATCCGCAGTGATTTTTGCGTCGATATCCTCGACGCATCACCGCTAGCATTCGCCTAAATACTTGTGGATGGTGCTCATACAGATAGTGCGCCACTTGAGCGACATTTTCGCCATGAACAGAGAGATGTTCAGCATATCCGGCATCAATGCTAGGGCGCGCATCGCTAATGTGAAAGTCAGAGATATGCCAATTCTCGATCAAACTACGAAATTCGGAAACCACCCGAAACTCTTTGAACTGCCCCACTCCTTTAATTGCTAGTACGCTGGGATCATCAAGCACATACTCTTGCCGTTCTTCTTGAATGCCAGCCTGCCCATATTTCTCTTCATTCGTAATTGCCGTTCCCTTGCCGCGCGAAAAAA
>FQKF010039698.1_pt1 | contig 18112 bp, 16 predicted proteins | sample 1504521 | NCBI WGS metagenome assembly FQKF01 (sample SAMEA4475357, study PRJEB15587) | soil metagenome | biome: Soil; feature: Field | place: India | collected 2015-03-11 | depth 0 m
GTAAATAACGATCCATGGAATCATCATAACCAAATGTAGAGGTGGTGGCGCCCACTTCGGCCCCCATGTTACAAATGGTTCCTTTCCCCGTACACGATAACGACAATGCGCCTTCACCAAAATATTCGATTATTTTATCGGTACCTCCTTTAACCGTAAGAATTCCGGCTACTTTGAGAATGATGTCTTTTGCGGAACACCAGGGGTTTAATTTACCTTTTAAATGAATGCCTATCAATTTAGGCCATTTTAATTCCCAAGGCAATCCGGCCATAACGTCACAGGCATCAGCACCGCCAACACCAATGGCAATCATACCCAAACCGCCGGCATTCACCGTATGGCTGTCGGTTCCAATCATCATCCCCCCGGGAAAAGCATAATTTTCCAAAATAACCTGATGAATGATACCGGCTCCGGGCTTCCAAAACCCTATCCCATATTTATTTGAAACCGAAGACAAAAAATCATATACTTCCTGATTGGTTTTAATGGCTCTTTCTAAATCCGGTTTGTTGTAGTCTTTGGCAACTATTAAATGATCGCAGTGCACCGTGGACGGAACCGCCACTTTTTTGCGTCCGGCTTGCATAAACTGAAGCAAAGCCATCTGAGCCGTGGCATCTTGCATGGCCACACGGTCGGGAGCAAACAAAACATAATCCTTTCCCCTGGCGAAATCTGAAAATTCCTGCTCCTGATGCAGGTGTGCAAATAAAATTTTTTCGGCAAGAGTAAGGGGTCTGTTCAATTTTTTTCTTGCTTCATCAACTTTTGAGGGCATATGTTCATAAACCCTCTTAATCATTTCAAAATCAAAAGCCATGATGCACTTATTTTTCGGCAAATATAAAGGAAAGTGAATGAAAAGGCAAAGGTTAGTTATTGTTTTCAGTTGCTATAATATCATTTTTTCTGAAAATAAGAAAAAGTCCTCCGCCTGTAAGAACGAATAGAATAATGGAACCGGCCAATGCTATCTTATTTGAATTTTCGTAGGTATCAGGTTCAAACTTAAATTCAATTTTATGTTTTCCGGCCGGCAATGCCATACCTCGTAAAACATAATTCACCGATACATGCGAAGATTTTTTTCCATCCACATATACATTCCAACCATAAGGGTAATATATTTCCGAAAAAACAACAAAGGCATCATTTTTTAAATCGGCTTCATATACGGCTTCATTGGCAATATATTTTATGATCCGGATTTGATTTTCGTGAGGATTTGAAAAATTTTTATTTTTTAATTCTGATGTGTATTTTTTTTGAATGAGCGCTGCCTCTCTTAAGTTTATTTTGTTCAGCATCACAATTTCACTATCGGCATTCGGGACTTCAACAATATTCCCCACAAACCATGCCGGACCAAAAGCAACGGGGTTCTTCACCAAAAAAGTTTCTTTTCCTTTGTTGGATCCTAATATAACATATTGGGTATTCAACATATTCAATACCTGAAGAGGTGTAAAGAGTTTAGTCAAAGCAGAATCGTTACCGTAACTTTCATTAATTACTTCATAGAATTTACGGATTTCGGCATCGATGTGAAAATCAATCAATTCCTGATATTTTTTGGATTTAGCTCCGTGATAACCCCCAATCGATTGATGATAAAATGAAGTGGAGGCATCATTGAATGTGCTCACCGATAAATTTAACACCCTTTTATGCAGGGATGTATCGGAGAGTATTTTTTCATCCGCATCCGATTTCATAGCCAATCGGCTCATCATCTGACCTTTCGGGACAAAGGACTCCTTATTTAAATACCGGCTATTCACCGTGAGTAAATCAATAACGGTTAAGCTGATCAAGCCCCCAATCATCCACTCCGAAGTTAATTTTCCTTTCATCCAAACATAAAATATTACAAAAGCGAGTACTAAAAAAAATAAACTTCTTTTTGCATCTGATTTAACAAGTTCTGCTCTTGCTTTTTCCAATTCAGGCATCATTTGGGCCACCACTGCCTTCACCTGGTCTTCCGGATAACCCGACTGAACAAATTCTCTTATCAATGTCGATTCTTCATCGGGTGCACTGAATTCCTGCCAAATGCCCGGAACAAAAGCAAAGGAAAATAAAATCAAAAGCACAAAAATTCCATAATAGGTTAAAAATTTTACGGAAGTAACGTTCTTTTTAAAAAATGAAATGTTATTTTTAAAAAAATCATTTCTAAGCATCTCATTCATTCCCAGAACAGCAAAAACAGGCAGGGTTAATTGAGGTATAATCAGAATCATACTTACGGCTCTGAATTTATTATAGCCGGGAACGTATTCCAGAAAGAAATTGGTAAGAGAGGGAAAATGCTTACCCCAGCTAAGGAAAATGGCTAAAAACGTAACGAAAATTAAGGGATACTTAATGGGATTTTTACTGATAATCATGCCTATTAAGGCAAAAATCACCAGTATAACACCTAAATATACCGGACCGCTGGTAAAGGGCTGAGGTCCAAAATAGGCCGACATCATGCCTACCTGTTCCCTGAATTCAGGATTCACTTTTTTTAGCGCATCCTGAGATACATCTCTCAAGGGTTTGCTGGCTCCGCCTTTATAATCAGGGATGATGAAAGTAAACGTTTCGTCTATGCCGTATGACCATTGGGTTGCATAGTTTTTATCGAGACCGGCCGTTTTGTTTTCGTCTTTTTTACCGTCGGGCGTTATGGTTAATTCCGACTTTCCGCGTGTGCTCCATTTACCGTATTCATACGTACACCAAAGATTGCCGGCATTGGGTAAAATACCAACAATGGTTGCCAACAGGGCCAGAAGAACTGCTTTTATGAAATTTGTAATTTCTTTTTTTCTCAGGGCATCATATAAATAATATACTCCAATAGAAAATAAAATCAAGTATCCGTAATAGGTAATCTGAACATGGTTAGCATTGAATTCCATGGCCGTAAAAAAAGAGAACAACAAAAAACCGGGAATAAATTTGTTTCGGAACAACAGAATAAATCCACCCAACATGGCCGGTAAATAACCCAATGCATTGGCTTTTGAATTATGACCGGCCTCAATGATAATAATAAAATAACTTCCTAATCCATAAGCCAAAGATGCCCACAAGGCAGGCATCAAAGGCATGCCCATCGACAGCATCAATATCAGAAATCCCAAAAAATAGAGAAAGACATATCCCGATGGATGCGGAAGAAAACCTTTGAAAAGGTGCAAATCAAACCAGGAAAGTAAATTTCCTTTATGAATGGTAGAAATTTGATAGGCCGGCATGCCCGAAAACATGGCGTTCGTCCAAAGCGGTTCTTTACCGTATTTTTCTCTGAAATCCATGATCTCCTTACTCATTCCCCGATGCCTTTCCACATCACCCTGATAGAGTTCTTTATCATCCAGTAAAGGACGGAATAAAAAAAGCGTTATTCCTATGAACAATGTAAAGGAAATTATCAGAATTTTTTTGTTATTTTTAATGAAGTCAATCATATTACTTATTATTAAAACCAAAAACTTTTTTAAGAATATCGGTGATTCTGGCCTGCGGATTTTTTCGAATCTCGGTTTCTTCTTTGGCGATGAGTTTCATCAATCCGTTTATGGCCAAGTTTGCGGTGTAGTCCTCCAGATCCGGATTAACCTTTTTTACCCCCGGAATTTTATTGTATGTTCCGGCAAGCGGATTCCAATAGGAAGTTAATTTCACATCATCAATGGCTTTTTTTACAATAGGCAGAAATTCCGCTTTAAGCGGTTGGTAAGTAGTTTTTCTGAAATAGTGAGTTGCTGCCGTGTCGCTGCCTTTTAAAATTTCCCAACCGTCTTGAATAGTCAATTTTGTTATGGCATTCACAAACACAGGTGTGGCTTTCTTACACGCCTCTTCAGCAGCTCTGTTCAAGGTCATTTCAAATTCATTCACCTGTTTGGAAAAACCCAGGTCCAGTAATTTGGATTTCATTTCTTTGGCCTCGGCCGGCCAGGGTATGAAAATTTCAGGATTTTTGTAAAACCCATCGGTAACGGAAGCTAAAGAAACTGCTTTTTCCGTTCCGACGCGTAATGCTTCTCTAAGGCCTTGTATTACTTCATCCTGTGTGAGCGTATCTTTTTTTGCAGAAAGAATATTTGAATCTAAAACATTTTGCAGATGTTCCGTGTGATGACAAAAGGTAAGAACAAAAAATCCAAAACCGACAAATATTGATTTAATTAAAAATCGCTTCATTATTTTTTTGTTTTAAATCAAATATCACCAAAAGGCAAACCAGTGCCCAGAATGGCAAAGAGAGTTTATCCGTATCAAGAAAGTTGTTTATAAAACCATGTATGAAATAAGAAAAAAGACCAAGAAAAAAACCGGCAAAAAATACTTTATCAATTTTGTTTTTTTCAGCATAATATATTTTGTATCCATAGTAGGACACCATGAACAACATGATTATCATAATTAAAAAACCCGGAAAACCTTGTTCTACCAATGGGCCAAGATATTCGGAATGGGCATTCCCGTTGGTTCCGAAATTTGTGCTTATGATTGTTTTTTCTTTACTTAATTGATAAGAGGCATAATTGAACATGTAGGTACCGGGCCCCCAACCTAAAAAGGGTTTATCCATCCACATCCTTATGGCACAAGACCACCGATTCAAACGTTCCAAATTCGATGCATCGGAACTGATATTTGAAATCGATTTTACATTATTCATCAGACCCTCCTCAGCATCCGTATTATTTTTTCCGGCAATATACAGTACTTCTTCCTGAAAAGAAAAAACTACAATTAAAACGGAAACAAAACCAATAATCAATGGAAAAAACCTTATTTTCATAATCCAAGTTATGAAAACAAGCAGAGCAACGGCCAAACTTAACCATGCAGCTCGGGCATAAGACAATACTAAAGCCAATAACATAAAAAACACCATTAAAATAAATAACACTCTTAGTATAATTGAAAAGTTTTTCATAAAAACAAAAGAAATCACTATCGGTATAAGAATACCCAGTGCGGCTCCATATGCAGTATGATCGTTATAAAAAGGAGACATCACCCAATCGGCCGATTTGTGATCAAAGCCAAAAAGAGAATGCTGATAGATGGTATAAACGCACACAATTAAAAACGAAAAAAGGTAAGAAAACAAGAAAGGTAAAATCTTTTTTCTGTTTTTAAATAAATAATAAACAAGAAAATAAGATGAAACAATAAACCATAACCTTGCCGTAAAAAATTTAAAGGAAACTACAGGGTCAACACTTGTTAAAGATGTAATGAATATCCATATAGTTTGAATGATAATTAAAAGAGTAATGGGATGCTTGAAAAAAGATTTATCAATAATTTTTTTATTAAATAACAAATTTAAAATAAACATCAACATTAAGCCGGCCATGATGGGTTCTGCAGGTAAACTTAAATTTGCACCTTCGGTTAAATTCAAATCTTTCAGACTTATGGAAAACGGAGTAATAAATGACAAAAACAACATAAGGTATTCCCAATGATAAACGAAAAAATAAACTATGATTAATGCTAAAGGAAGAAGCTGAAAACCATAAAAGTAATCACGCTTAAATAATAAAATATAAACGCTCAATGACAGATATAATAATACAAAAATATAAACAGAATAATTTTTTAATTTTTGTATTAATTCAGTTTTCACTTTTTTCTTTTTCTTTAAAGAGTATTAAAGCAATGTATAAAACAGTTAACGAAAATCCGCCTAAAAACCCCCAAAGAGAACGTATGGGATAAACTTTTTTGTCATTTAAGGATGGAGAAGATACTACCGAAATGAAATTAATTTCCCCAAAGTAATCGCCATAGTTTCTGATTTGTTGTTCGGCATAACTTCTCATCCCTTTTGTGTAGGATTTGATGATGTTTTTCTTAATGAAATTATTATCCTTTGAAAATCTAACGCTATCTGAATAAATAGAATCCATTTTTTCAGTCATAATTCTTAACCCCAGGTTAAAGTTCATTATATAATCTTTCAATAACATCTTTTTAGATTTTATGATAAATTGATTAGTTTCTTCCAAAATACTCTTATTCAAATCTCTGGCGTAATAGGGATCTTTGTCCTTTACGGTAATTTCTACCGACTCATACATGGTGGGACTAATTTTTACATATTGATTATAGTAATATTTTATTAAAGATCGCCAATTTTTTTCTTTTGATGTGTCAACTCTATATCTATCTAATAAGTTATGTTTTTTTATTATAATGTTCATAACATCTTCACTTAAAAAGTACTGCATTAATTGTTCAGTTTTAGACTCCTCAGAGTTTTCGGATAAATTAACGGGATATACCACAGAAGTTGATTTATACAACGGTGTAACCAAAAAACTTATTAAAAAAAAGACTATAAAACCGCCGATAAAAAATAAAATAATCGGCTTAAAGTGCTTTTTGATTATTGAATAAAAATACAAATTATTCATATTTTTTTGTTTTTAATAATAATACTAAAAACCAAAACCCCAAAGCCCCGAACATTCCGGCTATTGAAATTAACAGTCTTTTAGGTCTGGATGGATTTTCATCTCTAATGCCTTTTTGCAATACAAACAAAGAGGGTAATATTTGAGTTGCATTAATTTTGGCTTCCTCATACTTTGATTTGATAACCGGATACTTAAAACGATATTTTCTTAAATTCTCGCTCAGATGCATATACAATCCTCCGTATTTTTCAAGCTTATCCAGTTCATTTTTTATACGTTCCATGGCTCCCTTATCATTCTTTTCAAGAGCCTTTGCATAACTTTTTGAATAGGCCTCTACTTGCGCCTTATATTCCAGAACTCCCATTTTTCGTAATTTTTGCAAGGTATCCTCAATGGCATTCATTTCTCGTAGGGTATTTTGATATTCTTCTTCCACAATTTTTAAGGCATGTTCAGCTACGGGCTTAATCATCCGGAAGCGAAGGGTATCGGTTAACTCGGCAATTGAATTGCTTAGTTCGGCTGCTCCAGCGGAGGTGTAATCCCAAACTTCTATTTTTATCACGTTAAATACTGTTTTTTTAATATTTACATGATTTTTCCATTTATTTTTCATGTACAGTATAGCCTTAGGATTTTCTTTATTTATTTTCCATCTGTCCCATAAATTAAAGCGATTGAATACCTCCATTTTCATTTCATCTGAATTCATGATTTCCAGTATTTTTTCCGCGTCGTCCTCATCTCCTAAAAGCATGTAATCTTCCTGATTTCCAACATTTTGTTCAATGATTAATTTAGAAACAGAAAACTGACGTATCGGAAAAACAAGCGTCGTTGATTTATATTGAGGAGAAATTAAATAACTGACGGCATAGAATATTAAAAAACTTATACCGGCAATCCAAATAAATATTCTTAAATTTTTTTTAAATACTTCTTTTGTATTATCAGGAAACAAGGAAATTCCATTCATAAATTAAGATGCACTACTAAATGAGATGACTTTTTTAATATTTTTTGGATTAATCAGACGTGTGGCAAATGCAAGGATTATACTCAAGGAAATGAAAATACAAAAATTTATCATCCACGAGTGAAACAGATTTTTTGTCAAAACTACAGAAATTATTACACCGGTCATAAAACTTACAAACGATAAAATTAAGGATTTATTTACCGGAAAACGAAAAATTTTAAAACTCATCCAAATTTGAATAGCGGCTGTAGAAAATTGTGTAATTAAACTGGAATAAGCAGCCCCCATGGCCATAAACTTGGGAATAAGAACAATATTTAGCACAAAATTTAATAATATTCCCCCAAAAGCCATTATGTTTAAGTAAAACAAATTACCGTTAGCCGTGAGCAATGTACCGAAAATATAGGTAGATGATATAGCCGTAAAACAAAGCATTAATATCGCTAATATCTTATACCCTTCTGTCTGACCGTTATACAACAATGCGCTGAACTCCTCAGCATAGAAATAAGTGGATAAAGAAACAATAATTGCCGGAGTAATCAACAATAAAACGGAGGTCCTTACTATTTGTTTTACATTATGATTTTCTTTTATCATTTTACTGAAAATCGGAAGGAGTTGAACCGAAAACAAATAGGCAATCATATTTGCCGCGTCCAACAACCGAAATGCTTTGGCATATAATCCGCTTTGTATTTTTCCATCAACTCCGGGCAGCAATTTCTCGATCATCACACTGTCAAGACGATTGTAAAACGTCATCAATAAAACCAGAATCGCAAAAGGCAAACTCTTTTTAATGATTAATAAATTAAAGTGCATGTCCCAATCAAATTTCAGTTTTCCGCTATGATTCAGAACACTTACCAATGCAACCAGGGTTGTAATTCCGTATCCGAAGGTTTGTGCATAAACAAAATTCATGATGTTTAATTCCAGCGGTATCCACTTCATAAAAATAAGTAACATCGCAATAATCATTATAAGACGATCCAGTACAGAAATTATGCTGTCTGTTTTAAAAAGATGTAAAGCCAACAAGTTAGACCTCAGAAACAATATAAAGCTCAAAAGAAAACTGTTAAAACACAAAATAACCAACAGTTTCAAATAACGTAAGTCATACTTCATGAAAAATATGGCTATGCTCATGGTAAGAAAAAAATAAAATAAACCCATGGCCAGTTTTAACGTAAACATTTTGCTGAAATGTTTTTGCAGTAAATGGGAATGGCGAGAAATATTTCTGTTGTTGAAATTGGTTAATCCAAAATCCAAAAAAATATTTAATAACAATGAAAAATTAAAAAGCACAAAATATTCACCGTATAATGCATTGCCCACTTCCAATTGAACTTTGGGTTCAATCCCTAAAATCCAAAAGGGCTTAATCAATAAGTTAAGCAATACAAGAATAAATATGTCTATAACAAATTTTTTCTTCTGAACCAAGCGAGGGCAAAAATAAACATTTTAAATTTACTGCCTCAATGAATTACAAACACGCCATAGCCGTTAATACGCGTTTGCTACTGAAAAACAAGTTGGAAGGAATGGGAAGATTTACCCATGAAATTCTATACAGATTAACATCCTCCATGTCCGACTGTCAATTCTATTTTTTTTTCGACAGGAACTTCAATCCTGATTTTATCTATCATCCAAACATCACCCCCATCATCTCTTCCCCACCAACAAGACACGTGTTCCTGTACTATATTTGGATGCAATATTCCGTCAAACCCCTGCTCACTAAACTCAAACCCGATTTGTTTTTCTCTCCTGACGGACTATGTGTATTAGGCACCCAAACCAAACAAATTCCTGTCATTCACGATTTGAATTTCGAACACCATCCGGAGTTTCATCGTTTTTGGGCAAGAAAATACTACCGATATTTTTTTCCGAGGTTTGCCCGAATATCCCATCATATTCTAACCGTATCGGAATTTAGTAAAAACGATATTTCAAAGACCTATTCCGTTCCTGAAGATAAAATAAGCGTTATCTATAACGGCGTGAGTGAAAAATTCCACCCGGTTTCCGATGAAATCAAGTACTCCACTAAAAAAAAATTCACCAACGGCAGAAACTATTTTGTCTATGTGGGTTCGCTTCATCCCCGAAAAAACATTAACGGTCTTTTCAAAGCGTTTTCCGAATTCAAAAAACAAGAAAAATCAAACATTGCTCTTGTTCTTGCAGGACCTGTTTATTGGGGAATGAAAGAAATCTACCATTCGTTGACCTCATTACAATTGGAAAACGATGTGATTTTCACCAATCGTTTATCGGACGAAGATTTAAATAATATCCTTGCTTCGTCACTGGGATTGGTTTATGTACCTTTTTACGAAGGTTTTGGAATTCCGGTCATCGAGGCCTTTGCAGCCGGAGTCCCCGTAATAACCTCCAATGTTACAAGTTTACCGGAAGTGGCTGCGGATGCTGCTTTTTTGGTAAATCCGCATAATCCGAGGGAAATAGCCCAATGTATGCACTACATTATGGAAAATGTGAATGAATGTGCTTTAAAAATTCAAAAGGGGACGGAACAACTCAAGAAATTTAGCTGGGACGAGAGCGCAAAAAAAACGGAATATATATTGAGGAAGTTTTTATTATAATTTTTGGTGTCTTTAGCAGCGGCCAAAATTATAAAGCATTCTTACATGGCTTGCAAATGCTTTAAAAAGAGATTTTTTTTCTAAATAAGGAAGATTAAATTCCATTGCGGTTTGCTTAACAATCGGAGAAATTCTTGAATAATGAACATGAGATATGGCCGGAAATAAATGATGTTCTACCTGATGATTTAAACCTCCGGTTAACCAGGTTAATATTTTACTCCGGGTTCCAAAATTCATGGTTGTATGAAGTTGATGAGCAGCCCAATCGTTTTCCATTTTTGATTCCGAGTCAGGAATAGGAAAAGAAGTATCCGTAACTACATGGGCAAGCTGAAATACCACTGAAAGAATAAATCCGGCAGTAAAATGCAAGGTAAGAAAACCTATTAACCATTCAACAAATGTCAGATTTTCAATTATAAAATAAGGAAGCAACATATAAGAAAGATATCCGATTTTTGACAAAATAATAATGAAAATTTGTTTTTTTAAAGAAGTACCGGACGATATTAAATGTCCCATTTTATGATAACGGATTATCTGATTAAAATCTTTAACAAAAACCCAATTTAAAGTCAGCAAGCAATAAAAAAACCATGCATAGATAAATTGAAACTTATGAATGAATTTCAGTTTTGAATGAGGTTCAAAGCGAAGAAAAAAAGGAACCTGAATATCTTCATCATGATTGTGAACATTGGTAAATGTGTGGTGTATGACATTGTGTTGAATTTTCCAATTGAGATAATGCCCTCCCAACAAGTTTAATGTAAAGCTTAAGAAATTGTTGACCGTTTTATTTCTACTGAAAGCGCCATGAGCCGCATCATGCATCACCGACATGCCAATACCTGCCATGGCAAAACCCATGATTAAAGATAACAACCAAAGTATTAATTTATTATCAACTAAATTTAAAACAATCAGAAAGTATGGAGAAAAATATAAAGAAAGCATGAAAAATGCTTTAATATATAGATGTTTGTTTCCTGTTTTATCCAATTTGTTTTCCTTAAAAAACGAGTCAACACGTTTTCTAAGCTCGGCATAAAATGTACGGTTGGCTGTATTAAATTTTAAAAAAGTTTGATTCGTCATGATTAAATGCAAAGGTAGAGTAATAAACAGCTTTAATGGTCATCAAAAACTTAATTTATCTAAATTCCAATTTTTCAAATCGAAAATGAGAAAAGTATCTTCTAATGAATCCATATTTAAAATGAATTTTAATGCTTCCAAAGCAACCATCATTCCGGCCATACCGGGCACAGGCCCTAATACTCCGTTTTCGGAACAAGAAGGCACTTCTCCCGGCAGTGGCGGTTCAGGGGATATGTGTCGTAGATTTTTTTCAGAAGGTTTGGCAAACAAGAAAAGTTGGATTTGAAATCCTAAAATACTGGCCGAAATCAATGGTTTATTTAGTGATGCACAGGTATCATTAACGGTATATCGGGTTTTAAAATTATCCGTTCCGTCTAAAACTAAATCATAATTTTGAAAAACTTCTGCAGCATTATGTTCATCCAGTTTTAATTTGTGAAAATTTATTTTCTGAAAATCATATGACGGTAATTCCTTTTCCAAAACATCCAATTTGAACTCACCCGCATTTTCCTCTGAATACAGAAATTGACGATGGATGTTGGTTATATCCACTTTGTCGAAATCCACAACTCCAAGTGTCCCCACTCCGGCTCTTAACAGATAAGTAACTAAAGGGCAACCTATGCCTCCGGCCCCCACAACAAGAACTTTAGAGCGACGAATTTTTTTTTGTCCTTCCATCCCCACTTCATCCAATATCATCTGTCGTAGGAATAAGCTGAACTGTTTTTTATCCATAATGTAAAATATCGGATGAATACCAGTTTTTCATTACAGGGTCAAATCCTTTGCTTTGAATCGCTTGCTTTATTTCTTCCAATGTACGATGATCGTCCGTACTGAATTGTTCAAGTGCATCGCCCGAGGTGTATCCGCCGGGTTGTGTTTTTGACTCGGCGCTCATTTGAGTAATTCCAAAAGGTAAAATATTATCCCGAAAATCGGCCGATTCGCGGGTAGAAAGGGTAATATCAATATCCGGAAAGCATATCCTATAGGCAGCCATAAGTTGGGCAAGTTGTTTTTTTCCGAATGAAAATGATGTTTCGGTTATTCCCTCGGCCGGTCGTATTCGGGGAAAGGAAACCGAAAAACGCGTTTGCCAGTATTTTTTGTGCAAATAATCCAAATGTAAACCACAGTAAAACGAATCCGGCCTCCAATCATCAAGGCCAAGTAAAACGCCTAAACCGCAATGATGCATACCCGAACGGCATATCCTGTCGGGGGCTTCAATACGGTATTCATAATTCGATTTCTTTCCTTTCGGATGTACTTTTTTGTAGGTTTCCCGTATATACGTCTCTTGATAAACCAGTATGGAATATACACCTTTTTGATGAAGAACTTTATAATCTTCTTCTTCTAAAGGTTGAACCTCCATGGAAACGGAAGAAAACATAGGAATCAATATGTCTAATGCTTTAATGAAATACTCCATTCCGACATTTTTCGGAGCTTCGCCCGTTACAAGTAAAATATGTTCGAAGCCTTTACTTTTCAGATATTCGGCCTCTTTTCTGATTTCATCAGCATTTAAAGTTTTTCGGGGAATACGATTGATAAAACTGAATCCGCAATAGGTGCAAATATTCCGGCATTCATTGCTCAGGTATAAAGGAGCAAAGAGTTGAATGGTTTTTCCAAAGCGCTTGCGGGTAATAATTTCAGAAAGTTGTAAGAGTTCTGAAAGCATACTTTCTGCTGCCGGACTAAGGAGTGCAATAAAATTATCGGGTGAAAATTTCCTTGATGACAAAGCTGCATATACATCGGCTTTCGTTACCGATTGAAATTTCCAAACTAATTCCTCCTTAGGATAGGATGCAATGACATCAAAAAATGACCGGGCCTTCATAATTCATCTAACCATTCTATCGGACTGCTGGCTGATGCTGCAAGTTGCTTATTTCCTAAACCGGAAAGATAGGCCATGCGGCCTGCCACCACGGCCATTTTAAAAGCCATTGCCATTTGAACCGGATTTTTAGCCACCGCGATGGCCGTATTTACCAACACGGCATCGGCACCTGACTCCAATGCCAATGCAGCATCTGACGGCGCGCCGATTCCGGCATCCACAACCACAGGCACACGGCTTTGTTCAATGATAATATTTAAAAATTCAAGGGTTTTCAACCCTAAATTGGAACCTATCGGACTTCCCAAAGGCATAACAGCTGCCGTCCCGACGTCTTCCAACCGCTTGCATAAAACCGGATCGGCATGAACATAAGGTAATACAACAAATCCTTTTTTTACCAATAGTTCAGCTGCTTTAAGTGTTTCTATTGGGTCGGGCATCAAATAACGAGGATCGGGATGAATTTCAAGTTTAATCCAATTTGATCCTGTGGCTTCTTTAGCTAATTCCGCCAAAAATACCGCTTCATCGGCCGTTCGTGCACCGGAAGTATTGGGTAACAATATTAAGTTACTTTCCCTTGGAATATATTCTAAAATGTCTTCTTCTTTATTATGAAGATTAACCCGACGAAAAGCCACGGTAACCATTTCCGACCCGGAAGCCAAAATAGATTCTTTCATCAGTGCTCCAGAACCGAATTTCCCGGTCCCCAAAAACAAGCGGGAATTAAACTCACGGCCGGCTATTATTAACTTATCCTCCATATAATACGTTATTGTATGCTTCAACTTTTTTCTTTAACAGTTCAACATCAGACATACTTAAATCGGCTGAAATCGCAACACCATAGCACCCCGCATGCATTAAGCGTTTAACATCCGATAATTGAATTCCTCCTATGGCATAAACCGGTATTAGGGGTTGAAAATTTGAAATAATTTCATGAATTCCCTCAATTCCTAAAATGGGTGAAAGTTTTTTCTTTGTAGATGTATGGCGAACCGGACCCAAACCTATGTAATTTATGGGCTGATTTAGACACTTTTCAAATTCAGAATAATTATTAGCGGTAGCTCCGATTATAAATTTATTGCTTTTTGTTTTCTTCATAATGTCGATAGGTTTTTCATCCTCGCGCCCCACATGAACTCCATCGGCATGAATGGAAATAGCCAAATCCGCAAAATCGTTTATGATGCAATATGCTTCATACATTTTGCACTTACGTAGAATTTCCTCAAACCAGGAATCATTCGACACACCAATTAATTCTTTCAAGCGAATTTGAATCATCTTAACACCGGCCGTCAACGCATTATTAATATTAATGAAATGCTCTGATAAGGTACTTCCCTGCGATATGTAATATAATTTAGGCAGCATGATAGGCCCATTTTCCGGCATTTGAATTTAAAATCTTCAGTATGTATTTTTTTGCTCCTGATACAGAGTCGTCTAAACTAAATTCTTTTGCTAACAAGGATATGACGGCCGATGAAAAAACGCATCCCGTTCCTCTTTTTTCAAATGCAGATATCCCCGATGTCTGGTAACGTTTGATTTCTTTCCCGTTTTCATACAATACATCCATGCCTTTTTGATGATCGTTATGTCCGCCCTTGAGTAGAACACGAGTCCATTTTGAAATCTCCGGTAAACTTACGTTCAACTCGTTTTCTAACCAATCAGCTTCAGGTAAATTTGGTGTTATCATTTGCACTTTGCGAAGTATTAGGGGATAGTCATTATTCGGCGCTTTGGGAACGATAAAACCCGATGAGGTCGCATGAATGGGATCCCATAATATAAATGCCCCCGGACATATTTTTCTGATTTCATCAATTATGCAACTAATCAAAGTATGATCACACATTCCGATTTTTATCCACATAGGATGATAGTTTTCAAGAATGGGTATTAATTGATGAATTATATGCTGTTTCGGTAAGCCGTAAAAATGATAAAAAGCATTTTCCGTTTGAGATGTTATTGCCGTCATAACACCCATGCCTTTTACTTTAAATTGCTCAAAGGTTTTTATATCCGCCGCCAAACCGGCGCTACATGAAGAATCCCAAGCGGCAATACTCAATACCACCGGTCGATCATCCTTAACGCTTATCTTATATTCTGAATCTTTTATTTCAAAACTGCCGTTTTGCACTTTAAATATTCGTTATAAATTTTTTCAAATTTTTTAAACGGATTAAGAGAATTCCATACATAACCACATACGGCTATTCCATCATATCCCCTTAAAAAGGTTTGTTCAACATTTTCTGTTTTTATTCCGCCTAAAGCAATTTTCAGGGTTTGCGGATTTAGGTTAAATTCCTCCGGACTAAGATTTTTACCTTCGTAACCTGGTTTGGAAATACTGTTCCAAACCGGACTGATGAAGACATAATGCGGAAAAAATTTTAAAGAAACATTTTTATCATTTTCATGAAGGGAATACGAAATACGTAAGTTTTTTAAAACATAAGGCATTTGGCTCAACCGACTTTCTATTGAAGGGCGATTAAAAGCTGATAGGTGAATACCCCCAAGTAAATAATTATTCAAAATTTCATAATGATTATGCATGGAAATTTTAGGGTAAAATTCCGGTGAAATGGAATTTAGCAGATTGGAAATTTGAACAGTATAGGCAAAGGGTTTTCGAATGTGAATATACACATCATGCTCTAAAAATTTATTCAAAAATTTAAATTCATCTTTAATAAAATGCTCTGATGTAATTAATACAAACATAAAATTTCAAAAATAGATCTCTGCTCCCTTGTCTTTAAATTCCTTGGATTTTTCTTCCATGCCTTTTTCGGCAAATTCACGAATCTCTTGTGTGATGTGCATGGAACAGAATTTAGGCCCGCACATTGAACAGAAATGAGCCACTTTTGCCCCTTCAGCAGGTAGTGTTTCATCATGAAATTCCCGGGCTGTTTCAGGATCAAGCGAAAGATTAAACTGATCTTCCCAGCGAAATTCAAAGCGGGCTTTACTTAATGCATTATCGCGAATTTGAGCGCCCGGATGACCTTTTGCTAAATCGGCCGCATGAGCAGCTATTTTATAAGCAATTACACCGTCTTTGACGTCTTTTTTATTAGGAAGCCCCAGATGTTCTTTGGGTGTAACATAGCAAAGCATGGCCGTTCCGAACCAACCAATCATGGCTGCACCAATGGCCGAAGTTATATGATCATATCCCGGAGCAATATCGGTGGTTAAAGGCCCCAGGGTATAAAATGGCGCTTCTTGACACCATTCAAGTTGCTTTTCCATGTTTTCTTTAATCAAATGCATGGGAACATGTCCGGGGCCTTCAATCATAACCTGAACATCGTGTTTCCAGGCTATTTTCGTCAATTCTCCAAGGGTTTTTAATTCACCCAGTTGTGCTTCATCGTTGGCATCCGCAACGGATCCCGGCCTAAGACCGTCACCCAACGAAAAAGCAACATCATAGGCCTTCATGATTTCACATATCTCTTCAAAGTGTGTGTACAGGAAATTTTCTTTGTGATGAGCCAAGCACCATTTGGCCATAATGGAACCGCCTCTCGAAACAATTCCGGTTACGCGATTGGCAGTCAGCGGTATATATCGGAGTAAAACCCCCGCATGGATGGTAAAATAAGAAACCCCCTGTTCCGCTTGCTCGATAAGTGTATCCCGGAATATTTCCCAAGTGAGTTCTTCAGGTTTTCCACCCACTTTCTCCAATGCCTGGTATATGGGAACCGTTCCAATCGGAACCGGAGAATTTCGAATAATCCATTCGCGTGATTCGTGGATATTCTTACCCGTGGATAAATCCATGATGGTATCAGCTCCCCACCGACAAGCCCATACGGCTTTTTCTACTTCTTCCTCAATGGAGGAAGTTACGGCACTGTTTCCTATATTGGCATTGATTTTTACCAAAAAATTTCTGCCAATAATCATCGGCTCCAGTTCAGGATGATTAATGTTGGAAGGAATAATGGCTCTTCCGGCTGCCACTTCCTGCCTTACAAATTCGGGGGTAATTTCTTTTGGAATTTTAGCACCGAAACTTTGTCCGGGATGTTGTTGAAGTAAAGATTTATTAGCATTTTCCCAGTAATATTCCAATTTCTGATTTTCCCTGATGGCCACATATTCCATTTCGGGGGTTATAATACCTTTTTTAGCATAATGCATTTGCGTCACGCAATGGCCCGGTTTTGCTTTACGTGGCTTTGGAATATTAGGAAAACGAATGGAATCTAATGACGGATCGGAATTACGAATACGGGTATATTCCGACGAAAAATCATCCAGTTCAACTGTATCATTACGATCCAATATCCATGATTTTCTCATTTCAGAACTTAAACCCTTTCTTACATCCGGTTTATAATTTATCTCCGTGTATGGTCCTCCTGTATCATAAACTACAATGGGAATATTATCTTCTAATTTTCCGTTTGATTTTTTGGTGGGCTTTATATTTATTTTTCTCATTCCCACCCTGATGTTCGGAAAGATTTTTCCTTCCACATAAATTTTTTCCGAACCGGGAAACGGTCCGCACGTTATAATTTGCGGAATTTTTTCATTTTTTTTCATATTAACCTCCTTGAGTTGCTTTAATGATTAAGATATGTTGACCATCATGAAGACGATGTTCATTCCATTTTTCACGTGGTATGATTTTTTTTTCAACAGCCACGGCAATTCCCCTGAAATTACCTTCAAGTTCTTTTTGAAGCAATTCGTTTAATGTGATTTTTTCAGGAACCGTTTTTTTGACGCTATTTATAATGATTTCCATCCTCTTTTTCTTATTTCATAAATAATCAAAAACTCTAGAGGATGTTATTGAGAATGATTATCAACTTTTCCCTTCGGCAGCATTATCTGCATCAGGTGTTGAGGGTTTATTCTCAGCCTGCATAAAATCATGCAAGCACCCCTAAAGTTTTTATACAACAAATATAAAAAATAGTTTGTTTGGAATAAAGTTTAAGTTTTAAAACTTTTTTTATTCAAAAACCTAAGTGCGAGATTAATGCCGGTTACTCAATAAACAAAAAAACCCCGATTTTGA
>FQKF010006013.1_pt1 | contig 18039 bp, 17 predicted proteins | sample 1504521 | NCBI WGS metagenome assembly FQKF01 (sample SAMEA4475357, study PRJEB15587) | soil metagenome | biome: Soil; feature: Field | place: India | collected 2015-03-11 | depth 0 m
CCCTGACCCAGATCGGGGAAGAAAACACCCCTGCAAGGGTTTCTGTTTTATAAAGACTTGCCTTTTCAAAACAGGCAAAGTATCTTTTATACAGATTAAGGAGGTAAGCATGAAATTCTGGATGTTTCTTCTTCCTGGAATGGTATTCAGCCTCACCATTTATAGTCCCAAGGCTGCCCCCGCCCTTCCCCTTCTCCGTTTGACCAACCAGATAACAGTGGTATTCTACCAGGATGTCACCACCGAGATCCTGCCAAAGATCGTTCAGCGTGAAGAGGCCCTGTTTATCATTCCGGCTAATGTGGCTGCCAAACTCTATCAAAGAACCCCTGATCTCAGGTTGATAGGAATCACCTCTACAGGAATGCTTGCCCTTCTCACCACCAACCAGACATACACCAACTGGCAGGACCTGGCCGGAAAACAAGTGCATATCGGATCTCCGGGTTCTTCCCCGGATATGGTAAGCCGTGTCCTTTTTCGAATGAAGGGAATAAAACCAGAGATTGTTTACGGAGATTCCCCGCAGATCGCTCAACTCATGATTGCAGGCAAAATAGAAAATGCCGTTCTCCCGGAACCACTGGTCTCCCTCGTTCTTTCTAAAAACTCTCAGGTACGTCTTTTCAAAGTCTATCGGGAAGAATGGAACCAGATATTTTCCACAAGAAGTGGGGTACCTCAAACCGCCATTGTCTCTTTTGCAGGCTTTCTCTCCCGCCATCAAAGAGAAATGGTAAGCTTCTTCCAGGCCTATCAAAAAGAAGTGGCCTGGGTCAATGCCAATCCGGCTGAAGCAAGTAAACTCGGCGTGGTAGGGCTGGGACTTCAGGTTCCTCCTGAGGTGATTGAAAAGTCCATCCCACGAATGGGGCTTACCTACCTCCCTGCTCGTATGATACGACAGGAAGTTCTGACCTATTTCAAGGCCCTCAAGGACACTGATGAACAAGTCCTAGGAAACATTCCCGATGACAACTTCTTTGCGTGGTAAACTCTTCTTTGCCAGCGGGCTACTTGTCCTTTTCATCCTCTGGTGGATAAGTAGCCTTCTGGCCGGTTCTTCTCTCTTGATTCCTTCTCCCTGGACAACCCTTCAGCAGATGATAATCATCGTACAATCTCCTGAAAATTATTCTCATATTGCCCACACCTTTGGACGCCTTTTTGGAGGGTTACTCTTGAGTGCTTTGCCGGGAATCATTCTCGGTATTGCGGCGGGGAAACATCCCCCTCTTTTTGCCTTTTTTCAACCCCTCATTCTGTTTTTTCAGAGTATTCCCGCCATTGTATGGATGCTTCTCCTTCTTCTCTGGCTTCCCAAGGATACATCGCCCCTCTTTCTTGTTTTTCTCACCACCTTTCCCCTCTGGTTTCTGAATACACGACAGGCTATCCTGAGTAGCTCCTCAGAACTGAAAGAAATGGCTGATGTTTTTGCTCTCACAGGCTTACGACGTCTTGTTGCCCTCTACCTTCCTTCGCTTGTTCTCTCTTTTTTCACCAGTCTCAGAGCCACTATTTCCCTTTCTCTCAAGGTTGTAGTGATGGCTGAAGTCCTGGCCTTTCCCAAAGAGGGTATGGGAAGTAAACTCTTCTGGGCCAAAACCTACGTCAATATAGAAGAACTTTTTGCCTGGGCTGGACTTCTTTTTCTGTGCGGATGGCTCATTGACCATCTCATTATTTCCGTTCTCTCTCAACTCAAAAACTATTTTGCCTTAGAGGACGTATGATTCTCTGCCAAGACATCACCAAACGCTTCGGGGAACAGGTGATCTTTGAGCACTTTTCTCTCACCATCGAGCCGGGAATAACCGCCATCTTAGGACCATCTGGATGTGGAAAAACTACCCTTCTTCGTCTTGTGGCCGGTCTTGACATGCCGGAAGAAGGCTGGATTCATACAGTCCGACCGGTAGGTATGGTTTTTCCAGACCTGCGGTTAGTCGAATGGCTTTCTGTTTTAGATAACCTTCGCCTTGTCTCTCCCCATCTCTCTTTAGAACGCCTCCAGCATACTCTTCAAACCCTTGAGATTGAAAACGCCGGTAAACGCCTTGCCCACCTGAGCAGTGGCCAAAAGCAGAGGGTTGCCTTAGCGAGAGCCTGGCTTTTTGAGAGTAAGTGGCTTCTTCTTGATGAAGCCTTTCGTTCCTGGGATATAGGACTGAAACAGAGGCTTTTTCCCCTGCTCAGAGACTCCTGGAAAAAAGAAAAAGAGTACACCCTTCTTATCACCCATGATATTATGGAGGCTCTCATGATAGCCGACCGCTTGGTGATCTTTTCTTTTCCGCCGGTTTATCCGCTTGAGGATATGGGACTTTCCTTAGAAGAGAGCGAAAGAAAAAATCTCTCCCCGGAGCATCCCCTTTTCCAGGCTATTCGAAAGACAATCTCTCATCACTTCGATCCGATGAGTTTTATGACCACCTCCCAGAGATAGGGCCAAAAGACCGCCACCCCTACCCCGATACTCCCTACACTGGCCACAAAAACCGCCCCCGCCATACTGTCCTTGATACGCCGAATGGAAGCCTGTCTTTGAGGACTCACTATATCACACAATTCCTCTACAGCCGTATTGACAATTTCCAGACCCAAAACTAAAGAAATCGTCAAAAAAAGCACAGCCCATGCCGTCCAGTCAATACGAAAAACCACTCCCATCACAACGACCAAAAGAGAAACCGCACAGTGAAAACGAAAATTCCTCTCTCGAAGAAAAACTCGCCGAAGCCCACGAAAGGCATACACAAAACTTTTCCACCACGGATGAGTATGTCGTCGAAACATCACGGTTGACCTGTCTGGGATTGACGAAATTTCATCTGCTCACGATTGAGATCAATAAGTTTTGGCCCAAACGGCGTGGAAAAGAGTTCTGGCACAAAATAGCCACTATCCACCACCCCGACAAAGTCCTTGTACTGAACCTTGAGTTTGAGATTCACCCAGAAGTTTGGAAGCCCTCGAAGATTAAGACCATTATAAGCCACCACATACTCAAGGGGCGGAGCCTGCCGAATGGTCTCATATAACCGTACGATCTCCCGCATATCCTGAAGGGTATAGTACTTTCCAAAGGTACGAGAGGCTATCTGTTGATAAAAGGGCTGACGACGACTGCCCATCTGGACCACATAGATAGGCACCGCATTCTGTTTGGCATAGGTGATAATCACATCAGGCTCATAGGTGAGAAAAGAATCAAACGAGGTATTCCCCGAGGTAAAATAGATGATGGCCTTATTCAGATTGACATTGAGGGTAGATGTCACCGCCTGATACAGAGCCTTGTCCACATCTCGAAGGGTTCCCGCCGGGTGCTTTGCCACTCTATCAAGAGTACCGAGAAGATTGGCCGCATAGGGACCGGTATCTATGTTTTCTGCACCAAGAAGAGTGAGATCCAGCTTGTCTGTTCCCTGCATCGGATCAATAATCTGCTTCAAAAATTCCTGCAACTCCTCCCTGTATTTTGCCATGGTCTCATCCATCTCAATCACTATCTTGAGGTACAACCTATCACGATAGTTATATGTCTGACCCAAACGAAGGAAGGGCACAAGGGTATTTTCCTCATAGATGGCAATATTCTCCTGCCTCAGGTTGTAGATGGGATTGCCCTCTCTATCCCATACACGAAAATGCAAAAATATCCTCGGATACTTGTCCACCCATATCTGGGGAATAGACACCCCGAGATTCACATACTTCATCTGAAGAGGGGTATAAATAGCCATCTTGACACTATTGAAATCGGAAAGAAAAAGACGATACTGTCTGTCCACCGCAACATCAAAGGGCTTATCAAGAACCCTCTCCTTCATATCAACCGCTTCTGTCTCTTCAGTTTTGAGGTTATACAGCACAATTCCCCGCTTGCTATCCACAATGTAGAGAAAATCATCTCTCAGGGTCATTCCTCGTGGTTCTTCAACACCTGGAAGCTGAATCTCCTGCAAAAAATTTCCAAAAAGATCATACACCACAAGACGCTTGTTACCCGTATCACTGACAAAGAGTTTCTCTCCATTCACCACAATATCCGTGGGACGACTGAGTTCGCCCTCTCCTATCGTCTGAACCCATTCCCCCTCTGTGGTAAACTTCTGCACCCTGTCGTTACCATTGTCCACCACATAGATATACCCACGATGCACCGCAATTCCCATCGGACCGGCTATATTAGACGATTGATACCCCCGACTTCCGAAGGAACCAAGCAGTTTTCCAGTTCGGTTGAAAATGAAGATTTTGTCCTTCTCATAATCTGCCACATAAATCTTGTCATCAAAGAGAGCAATACCCATCGGTACGGAGAGAACACTCCTGTCCCACCATTTTCGCCCAATGGTACGGATAACCCTTCCTGTATTGTCTATCTCAGAGATATAACGATTGCCCACCGAAGAGATCAGAAAGGTGTCCTCTTTTTCATCATAAAAGAGAAAACCCGGTCGAATCACCTTGTGGGCTCCTTCCCTGAGCCCATCATACACCCTGCTCAGGATATAGTTCTCATAGAGCGTATAACTTTTGTCCATCGAGAGCTGGTAATAGAGATCGTTGAGACGCTGCTTCACCTGATAGGTGGCCCCGCCAAGTTGAACAAGATTCTCCCATTCTTCAATGGCCTGACGGGTGTAGCCTGCCTGAAGGTAGGCCTCCCCAAGATAATAGCGGGCTCTGTAGTTGAGCGGATCCAGATCCAGCGACTTCTGAAGCACCTGAATAGCAGCCTGATACTCCCGGTTGTAAAAACGAAGCATACCCACCCGAAATTCTTTCTCTGAAAGAATCTGACTCACTGTCTGAGCATAGAGTACACCCGCCACAAGACCAAAGAGAATCAGAAAGCCATTTCTCATGCCTGCCTCCATCCATTTTCCCGCTCTCTCATTATAGCACAAAAGCAAAGAAAAATCCATATTGAGGAGACATACAATGCATTTGACTTTTTACCTTTGAAACAAACCCACCCTCTTTCCTACCCCTTCCTGAGCTCTTCCACCACCTCTTCTAACTTCATCCCATGAGAAGCCTTGACAAGAATGGTGTCTCCCGGTTGAAGAAGCGACCTGAGACTCCGGATGAGTTCCTGCTTGGAAGGAAACCAAAAGGCTAGCATCTGATTTTCCTTGAGCTTTTCAAAGGCATATCGAGACTCCTCTCCATGAAGAATCACAAGATCCGCCACCTGATTGGTCACCATGACTTCTCCTATCATCTCATGGAGAGAACGAGAATGCTTCCCGAGTTCTAACATATCCCCAAGGATGGCCACACGACGACCGGGCAGATCCTTCAAGAGAAAAAGCGCCGCCCGCATAGAAGATGGATTGGCATTGTAGGCATCATTGATGATGGTCCAGTTTGATGTCCGGATAACCTCACTCCGTCCACTCACAGGCTGAAAATCCTCAATTGCCTTCACCGCCTGCATCATATCCACCCCAAAGTACTCCGCCACCTTGAGAGCAATAGCGAGATTGGTGATATTGTGCCTTCCCGGTAAACGAAAACGAAAACTCATCCCCTGATAGTAGAGAAGATAGCCATCAAGCCCAAGATTTTCCATGATGGTAATCTCATCAGGAATCACATCCTCCACCGGAACAGGAGAGAGTTTCTTGTGATAACTATAGAACTCATCATTTCTGTTGAGAAAAGCCACCCCATACTTGGGCATCATGCCCTTGAAGATTTCTCCTTTTGCACGGGCAATATTATAAAGAGAGCCTAAATTCCCGATATGAGCATACCCTATATTGGTAATCACCGAAGCATAGGGATGAACAATAGAAGACAGATAACCAATCTCCCCCAAATGATTCATCCCCATTTCCAGAACAAGAAAATGAACCCCCTCTTTCGCCTCAAGCACCGTCAGGGGAAGTCCAATATCATTATTCAGGTTTTTCTTGGTAGAGTGCACCTGATACTTGAGAGAGAGAAGGTAGCTAATCAGTTCCCGCGTGGTGGTTTTTCCAGAACTCCCTGTTATAGCTATCACCTTGGCATAGAGATACTTGCGGTATTCTCTTGCCAGGACCCCAAGGGCTTTGCGACTATCCTTCACCACAAAGAATATCCCCGGTGGAAGGTTCTTTCGAGTCTTTCTATAAAAAGCCCTCTCCACAATGAAAACCTTCACCCCTTTGTGAACACAATCGTAGATAAAATCATGACCATCAAAACGTTCACCCGGGATAGCTACAAAACACTCCGAAGGCTGAATAGTCCTGGAGTCAAGAGAAAAGGCCGTCACCCCAAGCGGCTTCTCAGCAAGATTCTCCACATAGAGCGCAAAATTATTGAGCGTCAAAACGTCTCTCAGCCATACTAAGCTAAACATCCGTTTTCCTTACCGGTAGCGAACCGTTTTGTGAGATTCCCCCCCAACAAAAGCGTTCACCTGCAGGTGAAAACGTTTGATATCTTTGATCCCAAAGGTAGAGAGAAGCATCTGAAGAATATCCTGCTGAAGCTTTTCCCCATACTCCCGACAGGACTTCTCAGAAGCCAAAAGCACATGAATATCGAGAGCCACAAAACGCCTCTTGAAAATAGCCACACTCACATCACAATCCACTACCTCAGGAAGTTGTTCAAGCTGCTCTACAAGATACCCCTGTATAGCCACCTTGTGAATCTCAAGTTCCCCATACGGCGTCCGAACATAAATCGTATGGCTATAAAAATGTTCATAGTACCACCAGGCCGCTGCGACAAGACCCATCAGCGTCAAAACCCAGCCCACAACTCCCAGAAACGTCCAGGGAGACATACCAGTGGAAAAATGAATAGCCTGTTCAAATGGAAGCTGAGAGCTTCGACTCACAATCACAAGAAACAAAAGCCCAACAAAAACCACCACTATCCAGGCTACTTGAATGAGAATATTAAGCACTTTGCTTTTCGACCGATTCGTCATACAGACCCCTTACGGTTATTTTATTATGGCGAAGATCAAGACCAGAGAGTTTCTCAAGTGTCGTTTTCAGTTTCTGGTGGAGTTTTTCCGTCGTTTCGAGCATATTCACACCAGATTTCACCACAATATCCAGCGACACATCTACCTGCCGAAACCCCACAAAAGAAACCACTACCGGCCTTTTTTTTCCGGCAAGCCTGACACTCCCAAACTCCTGCACCGTCCATTTCACCAGGTCTTCCACCGCCTTTCTGGTAATAACAAATTTTTCCATACCTTCCTCTTTATTTGAGTTTGAAGTTTTCCATAAACTTCGTGGAGTAGTTCCCCTTGATAAAATCTGGATTGTCCATCATCTGACGATGAAAGGGTGCCGTGGTTTTAATCCCTTCTATGCGCATCTCATCAAGAAGTCGACGCATACGGGCAATAGCTTCCTGTCTATCACGCCCCCAGGCAAGTACCTTGGCCACGAGCGAGTCATAATATTTTGGAATCTCATAGCCCGCATAGATATGACTATCAATCCGAATACCAGGCCCTCCCGGAAAGTGAAGTTCAGTAATCTTTCCAGGCACAGGCATAAAGTTCATATAAGGATCCTCGGCATTGATACGACATTCAATCGCATGACCATTTACCTTGAGATCCTCCTGTTTGAAGGAGAGCTTTTCCCCCATAGCCACAAGAATCTGTTCCTTGATGAGATCAACACCGGTGATAAGTTCGGTCACGGGATGTTCTACCTGAATACGGGCATTGACTTCCATGAAGTAGAATTGCTGACTCTCCTCATCAAAGAGAAACTCCATGGTACCCGCTCCATAGTATCCAGCATGAAGGGCACCACGACAGGCTGCCTCACCCATTTTTTTGCGAATCTCAGGAGAAAGAGCAGGACTCGGTGCCTCTTCAATAAGCTTCTGATGCCGCCGTTGAATAGAACAGTCTCTCTCAAAAAGATAAACGGCATTTCCATGCTTATCGGCAATAAACTGGATTTCAATATGACGGGGATTCTGAAGGTACTTTTCTACATAGACATCCGGATTCCCAAAGGCGGTTTGTGCCTCAGCCTGAGCAATAGGAAGAATACTCGCAAGCTCATCATCAGACCAGGCCACACGCATTCCCTTTCCACCACCACCCGCCGTAGCCTTCACAATCACCGGATAACCCACTTCATGAGCAAACTTCATGGCTTCTGAAACATCCTTGATGATACCAGTTCCAGGCGTAATCGGCACACCTACTTCACTCATGGTCTTTCTGGCCGATGCCTTGTCTCCAAGAAGTTCTATAGCCTCAGGGGTCGGCCCGATGAAGGTAATATTATGATCCCGACAAATCCTGGAAAACTTGGCATTCTCCGAAAGAAACCCATAGCCCGGATGCACCGCATCCGCACCTGTAATCTCAGCCGCACTGATAATAGCAGGAATATTCAGGTACGAGTCTTTGGAAAGAGCAGGACCGATACACACATCCTGATCGGCTAACCGCGTATGAAGACTATCTTTGTCCGCCTCAGAATGAATGGCTACTGTTTTTATACCCAACTCTTTGGCTGCTCGAATCACACGAACGGCGATCTCTCCACGGTTCGTCACCAATATTTTCTTTATCATCGCATCCTCCTCTTATACCTCAAGCCGGAAAAGGGGTTGTCCATACTCCACAGGCTGACCTTCTTCTACCAGAATCTCCTTCACCTTCCCATCATACTCACACACCACATCCTGAAGATGGCCCAGCACACGAACATGGGCAATCACATCACCCTTCTTCACGGTATCACGAAGTTTCACATAGGCTTCCTTGGTTTTGGGGTTCAAACGGGTAAATACTCCTACCCATTTCGAAGTCACATCCTGAATAGGGGGCTCTGAAGAGACAGGCTTTGACTCCGATGAAGGCGATGGAGCCGCAACTTGTGCCGGGGAGACTACCGCCGGGGTAATGACGGGAGCCTTTGCCTGTCCGGCTACCATTCTTACCTTCAGTTCACCATTTTGAAACTCTATCTCACCAATATCAGCCTCTTCAAACAGAGTATATAACTCTTTCAATTCCTTTACTGAAAACATGTTCACACCTCCAACTTCTTTCTTTACTTCACGCGTTCAATATAACGGTCATCACGTGTATCAACACGAATCTTTTCACCAACCTGCACAAAGAGCGGCACCTGAACCACGGCTCCCGTCTCAAGCGTGGCTGGCTTTGAGCCCCCACTCACCGTATCCCCACGCAAACCAGGATCTGTCTCCACAATCTCGAGTTCTACAAACATAGGGGGTTCTACCGCAATCACCTGTCCATCGTAAAAGGAAAGGTTACATATCATCTCGTTCTTGAGATATTTTGCCGCCTCGTCCACAACCTCTTCAGACACATGAAACTGTTCATAACTCTCCGTATCCATGAAAACATACTCTTCACCTTCCTTGTAGAGAAGCTGAGCAGGTCTGGTCTCCACCATCACATCCTCTAAATCCTCTCCTGCTCGAAAGGTTTTTTCCACTACAGCATCACGGAGAAGATTTTTGAGTTTTGTACGAACAACCGCTCCACCTTTTCCAGGTTTGTGATGCTGAAACCATATCACTTTGTAAAGTTCTCCATCAATCTTGATCACTGTCCCTTTGCGAAGGTCATTCGACGATATCATATATCTTCCTCCATCTATTACACATCATACTCAGCCTTAGTCAATACTTCTCCCCCGTTTTTCCGTACCACCACCATATCCTCAAGGCGAATGCCAAAGCCCTCTTCAGGGAGATAAATACCCGGCTCCACGGTAAATACCATCCCCTCTTTGAGCACCTCCTTGCATCCAAAGCGAAGATAGGGGTCTTCATGAATCTCCACCCCTACTCCATGGCCCGTCGAGTGCCAGAAATTGGCCGCATACCCTGCCTTCTCAATAACTCGATAGGCAGCAGCATGTACCTCCTCGGCCAATACCCCAGGTCTTACCACGGCTTCGGCTGCCTTGAGTGCCTCCTCTACAATACTCCTTACCTCAAGGATTTTTGGTTTCTTTATTTTAACGGGAGAAAAACATCTTGTAAAGTCAGAACAATACCCATCCTTCAAAACCCCAAAATCAAACATCACAATATCGTTTTTTTCAATCATACGAGAAGAAGCTGTTCCATGAGGAAGGGTAGTCCTATACCCTGAAGCCACAATAGGCTCAAAGGAAAACGCCTTCGCTCCCTTCTTTTTGAGAAAATACTCAAGCTCAGCCGCCAGTTCCTCCTCTCGTTTACCCGGCTTTGTCTGCCTCAGAATATAATAATACCCCCACTCCGTAATCATGAGATTTTGCTTGATAATCTCTACCTCCATCTCATCCTTCACCATCCGCATCTCTTTCACCACCGAGGTTTCTCCATACTCAAGACCCGGCACCTGAGAGGCCAAATATTCATAGAGAGAAAAAGGAAAACGACTCTTGTCCACAAGAAGCCTTTTTACCGCCTCATCCTGTATGAGAGAAAGGACATTTTCTTTTCTTCCGCGTGTTCCCTCAACCAACAGAAGATGGTAGGGTATTTTCACCTCATACTTCAGCTGTTCTGTATAACGCCTGTCGGTAATGAAAAAAACTTTTGTCGGTGTTATCCCCACAAAGGTATCATCACCAGTAAACCCCGTGAGATAAAATACCTCTTCCCTCTGTAAAACAAGAAGCGCTTCCCCACTGGAGAGACTCTGCTGAACCCTCGAGATCCGCTTTGCAAAATCAAACATCCCATACTCCTTCAAGGTGGTATATTATAGCGAAAAAGAGTATTTCCGTCAATTTCTCAGAAAAAGACTCGCAAAAACCTTCCCACTTTTTCGCTTATTTTTCCCTATTTTCTTCAATATCTCATTCGAGAAAAACTGTCATTTTCTTTCACGACCCTTGCTATTCCCATGTTTCAGCAAAAAACGCCAAAAAGCTGAAATAAGGAAATAGCTTCTCATCAACCCTCCCCACAACATCTCCTTCACATATTTTTTATTTATATGAATACCTCTTTCTTTTTTTTCTTTCCCCTATTGACAAAAGGCGTTCTCTCAGATATACTCAAACATATCTGAGAGGTGGACCCTTCCCCCTCAAGGAGGCAAACCCAATCAAGTCCAGAGGGAGGCCTGATGGACAAGAGAATCGGTATCATCGGCATCATGATTGAGAACTTCTCACAGGTTCCTGTTGTTTCCCGTATTCTGGGAGAGTATAGCGACTGTATTCTTGGCAGACAGGGAATGAACCTTCGCGAAGAGCATCTCCGTGTCATCTCTCTCATTGTAGAAGCCACCACTGATGAAGTAGGGGCTCTCACAGGCAAATTGGGTCGTCTCCCCGGGGTCAGGGTCAAATCCATCCTCTCACGAACAAGGGAGGAAAAAGATGCGGACACTGACCGAGACGTCATTCATCCCAAGGGATGAACTGTACAACAGGCTTGAAGACGCTCAAAAACTCTATACAAAAGACAAACTTCAGGATATTCTCCACGAGGCTCTGAAACTCAAAGGGCTTTCTCTCGACAAGGTGGCTCTCCTTCTCCAGGCAGAAACAGAAGAAGATATCCGTCTCATTCTCTCTACCGCCCATCAGGTAAAAGAAGCCATTTACGGCAAACGAATGGTGCTTTTTGCACCCCTTTATATAGGCAACTACTGTTCAAACAATTGTCTCTACTGCGCTTTTCGAAAAGACAATACCGCTCTCGGACGGGCAAAACTGACCTACGAAGAGATTGAAGAAGAAACGAAAATGCTTCTGAGACAGGGACACAAGCGCATCCTTATGCTCACGGGTGAGGATGAACGCACACCACTTGACTACTTTTTAGAGGCCATTCGACGAGTGTATGCCACACGAGATGAGAGAGGTTCATCTATCCGCCGGATCAATGTGGAGATTGCCCCCCTTGATATTGATGGTTTTCGTCGCCTCAAGGCAGAAAAGATAGGAACCTATGCCTGTTTTCAGGAGACATACGATGAAATACTCTACAAAAAATACCACCCTTCTGGTCCAAAATCGGACTATCTCTGGCGACTTTTTGTGATGGATAGGGCTATGGAAGGGGGTATTGATGATGTTGGCATAGGTGTTCTCTTTGGACTGGCTGACTATCGCTTTGAGGTACTTTCGCTTCTTGTCCATGCCTACCATCTTGAGAGAAAATTCGGGTGCGGTCCTCATACGGTAAGTGTTCCCCGTATTGAACCAGCCGAGGGAGCCCCTCTCTCGACCCATATTCCCTATCCTGTTTCCGATAGAGATTTCAAAAAGATTGTGGCTATTATTCGATTGGCCCTCCCCTATACGGGTATCATTCTCTCCACCAGAGAAAGTGAAACCCTCCGCCAGGAACTCTTTCACTATGGAGTGAGCCAGATCTCCGCCGGCTCAAGAACCAACCCTGGAGCCTACTCTCATCCAGAAGAGAAAACAGGAAGCCAGTTCTCCCTGGGTGATCACCGAAGTCTTGATGAGGTCATCTCAGCCCTCATTGATGATGGTTTTATTCCTTCCTTCTGTACCGGCTGTTATAGAAAAGGACGGGTAGGCCAGGATTTCATGGACCTTGCCAAACCCGGGCTCATCCAGAAATTCTGCATGCCCAATGGGCTATTCTCTTTTAGAGAATACTTAGAAGACTATGCCTCTCCCCAAACAAGAGAAAAAGGGCTCCGTCTCATCCAGCTTTTGGTCTCCGAGATAGAAGACAAAAACCTCAAAACAAGAACAGAAAAGGGCCTCTACGAAGTAGCCCAAGGAAAGCGCGATGTGTACTACTAAACCATTTTTCGATCCTCTTCATTTGACGGAACTCTCCTTTGATGCCCTGATGGAATGGTTGTTGTCAAGATCTACAACCGAACTCGTCTCTTTAGCCCAACAGGTATGTGCAGAGACTTATGGCAACAAAGTATTTCTCCGGGGACTCATTGAATTTTCCAATGAGTGTCTCTGTGATTGTCTCTACTGTGGTATCAGGAAATCCAACCACAAGGTGCAACGTTATACCATGTCCGATGAGGAGATTATCGAAACGGTGAAAAAAGGCCTCTCTTTTGGCTTCAAGACCTTTGTTCTCCAGAGTGGTGAGTATCGAAGAGAACTTCCTGAACGAATGGCACGCCTTCTTTACCAACTTCGGCAAATCACAGGAGAGGATGTCGCTTTCACGCTTTCCTGCGGTGTCTATCCCCGGGAAGTGTACCGTGAATGGAAAAAAGCAGGGGCAAACCGCTATCTTCTCCGCTTTGAAACCTCAGACGAATCATTGTTTGCTCATCTCTGTCCGGGAAAAACCCTCTCAAAAAGACTTCAGGCACTTGACGACCTCAAAGCAGAAGGCTATGTGGTAGGATCTGGCTTTATGGTGGGACTTCCAGGGGAGACGGTGGCCATACGACTCCGTAATGTCCTTTTGTGTCGTGAGCTTCAGTTAGAAATGGTGGGTATTGGGCCCTTTCTTCCCCACCCTGATACCCCCCTTGCTTCAGAGAGCCCCCTTCCCATAGAAGAAACCATCCGCACCACCGCTCTTCTCAGGCTTCTTCTTCCATGGGCAAATATTCCGGCTACGACAGCGGCTGGCTCTCTCCACCCACAAGGAAGGGAGATGATGCTTGCCGCAGGGGCAAATGTCCTCATGCCCAATATCACTCCCACGGAAAAAAAACGCCACTATCTCCTCTACCCCAACAAGATATGTCTTGATGAAGATGGGTGGGAGTGTCTCTCCTGTCTTTCCCTTCGTGTAGCTTCCGTTGGAAAAGCAATTTCTTTTGAAAGAGGTGAAAGTATTTTGAGGAGGAACACTCAATGAAATATGGTCCTCAAACCACCCTTGCTATTCAAAATTTTGGCAAAGGTGAAGTACCCACTTCTCTTGTGAGGGCTTATGCCGAGGTCAAAAAAGCCTGTCTCATGGCCATTCAAAAAACAGAACACGCCTTTTCACCATCAGTCTACGAAAGCATACTACAAGCGATCGATGAAATTATAGCCGGGCAATGGCAAGAGGAATTTGTCATTCCCTTACAACAAGGAGGGGCTGGAACAAGCCTGAATATGAATATCAATGAAGTGATAGCCACACGAGCTACAGAGATTTTACGACAAATAGATCCCCAACACCCTCCTATTCATCCCTTAGAGGATATCAATCGTTACCAATCTACTAACGATACTCTACCTACGGCTATAACAATTTGTCTTCTTCGAGATCTGTATGAACTTGAAAACAAAGTAGTCGCACTTCAGTCCGCTCTCGTTGAAAAAGAAACTACTTATTCTCTCATCCTCATGATGGGTAGAACAGAACTTCAAGACGCTCTTCCCATTATGCTTGGACAGGTATTTGGCTCATGGGCTGGTATGATAGAAAGAGACCGCTGGCGCTTTCATAAACTCAAAGATAGAATCCGCCTCATAGCCCTTGGTGGCACCGCTATAGGAACAGGATTCCCTGCCCCACAAGCCTACATACACGCTGCGGAGCAATTTCTCAGAGAAATTACCCATCTTCCCCTCGCCAGATCTCAAAATCTTCCTGATGCTGTTGCTCACCATGACGATTGGTCAGAGTTAGCAGGAGGTTATCTTCTTCTTGCTAAAAATCTTCACAAAATGGTCAATGATTTTCTCCTTTATACCTCCTCCTTCTGCAAAGAAATGGAACACCCAGAACTTCAATATGGTTCTACCATCATGGCAGCGAAGAGTAATCCTGTCCTTCTCGAATGGGTGAAAGGCATGTGTATGCGAGTGACCCATCTTGTTCGCCTTGTTGAGGATTATCATAACGAGGGAAATCTTCAGCTGAATGCCTTTGTCCCATTTATAGCCGAAGCTCTCCTGGAGATAGCTACTCTCCTTCACAAATCCCTTGACGGAATATGTCGCTTTTTAGAGATAGTAGAAATAAAACAAGAAACTATGCGCAATCACATCTCTCATTCCAAAGCCATACTCAATCTTCTCCTACCCTTTCTTGGCTATCAGAAAACAAAAGAAATAGTCTCACACCTTCCCTCCTTTACTGATCTCAATGAAATAAAAGATTGGCTCCTTTCCAAGGGGATCCCAGAAGAGATAGTCTCTCTCTTAGAACCCACAAATCTCACAAGACTTGTTAAAAATCCTATCAAGGAGAAAAAACATGACACAGACCCCTCTCTCTGAAAGACTCAGACTAGTCCTGTTTGGAAAAAGAAATGCAGGCAAGTCTTCCCTGATTAACAATATCGCCGGAAAACCGATAGCTATCGTTTCTCAGTATCCGGGTACCACTACGGACCCTGTCTCTTTTCCAATGGAACTCGGAGAACTTGGCCCTGTGGTATTTGTCGATACAGCAGGCATTGATGACGAAGGCGAACTGGGATTACTCCGTATTCAAAAAACAAAGGAACGTCTTCAACTTGCGGATGTGGGAATATTCGTAACACCTGCTTCAGAAGCTCTTACCTTATCAGAAGAGTCAATACTTTCTCATTTTCAAAAAATCAATCGTCCCTTGTTGATTGTTTTTACTTTTTATGAAGGATTTCTCCACCCAACCAAGCAATTTCTTACCTCTTTTCCCTGGACTGGAGTAGATAACCTCAAAGGTCGTGGTATCACTGAAGTAAGAAAAAAACTACTTTCCATGAAAGATCTTATTCAAAAAGAACCCGGCCTTTTAGAGGGAATTGTAAAAGAAAATGATATAGTTCTTCTCGTTGTACCCATTGATCTCGCTGCTCCAAAAGGAAGGCTCATTCTTCCTCAAGTGGAAACAATTCGAGAACTTCTTGATAGAGACTGTGGAGTTATCGTAGTAAAAGAAAGAGAATTGAAATCTATGTATGAGAAAATAGCTATAAAACCGGCTCTGGTGATTACAGACAGCCAGGCATTTCACAAGGTGGCTGCTGATTTACCACCAGACCAGAGGTTAACCTCTTTTTCTATCCTCATGGCTCGCAAAAAAGGAAACCTTCTCCCTTTCATTGAAAGTCTTGGACATTTTGCTCACTTCCCTACCAATGGTAAAGTTCTTATTCTGGAAGCCTGCAATCATCACCGTCAACCAGATGATATTGGCACAGTCAAAATCCCACGGCTTTTCAATCAAATGGTAGAACCAACTGCTACCTTCGTCTGGAAAAAACACATCACACACCCTGAAGAAATAGAAGGCTTCCACGGCGTTATCATGTGCGGGGGATGTATGGTCACAAGACGCCAGTATGAGTATACCATGTCCCTCATTCAGGAAAAAAACATCCCCCTTCTCAACTATGGGCTTTTCTTTGCCTGGGTGAATGGCCTTTTGCCCCGCGCTATTGAGATGTTTCCCGACGTGTATGAGAGGTATAGAGAATTTTATAGACAATAAAAACTCTTCTAGCAAAGAAGAAACACTTATTTGACAAAAAGTAAGCCACCCTCTACACTAAATAGGAAGTCAGAATTAATATCCTCTTTCGTGTTTTTTGTAAAAAACTTTCCTGAAGGAGGTACAGCATATGGCTGTAAAAAAAATGGTATGGTTGGTGGCTATGACGGTGTTTATGGTGGGAGGGGTATTTGGGGCAACAAAAACGACAAATACCCAACAAACTAAACCAACAAAAGTGACAAATACCCAGCAGACAAAACCAGTACAACCCACAAATGCCCAGCAAACAAAGTCAACAAAGACGACTGCCCCTACTTCTCAATTTCTTGAGTCTCACTACAAGCCAAACACCTTTGCGGTAAATGTAGGCCTTGATCTCTGGGCATTTACCTATGGGGGTTTTGGTTTCTACCCTGGGGCTGAATGGGTATTCAGTCAGTATGCCCTTGAAAAACAGATTCCTTTCGATTTTGGAATCGCCGTACAGGGCTTTTACTACACTCGTGGATATGATTATGCCTACTTAGGGTATAATTATTCTTGGCGTTACAACTATTTGGGGGTAGGAGTGTTTGGCACGATGCATTTCGGACCAAAGAAAAGTATCCCTACCCTGCCGGAATTCCTTGAAAGAGTTGACTTTTATGCAGGAATTGGTATTTTCTTCAGAAGTATCTGGGTTACTTCCTCAGATCCAGCTGCTCAGCATTATTACGATACCTATTATAACGAGAAACCATCTCTTGTTGGCTTAGCTACCATAGGAGGAGTGACCTACTTCTTGACAGATTCCTTCGGTATTCGCTTTGATGGTTCTTACTATGGGTATGGTGGAGCCACCATTTCCGCCGTTTTCAAATTCTAAGCCCACATTAAAAAAGGCGTCCCCTTTTGTGGACGCCTTTTTCTTTGAAGAAACCTTTATCCATCAATCAGCATATACCCTACACCAAAAATGGTTTTGATGTAGCGAGGCTGACGCCCTGTATCACCTATCTTCTCCCGGATATTCACAATATTGGTGTCCACCACCCTATCAGTGATGGTAATGTTGTCCTCCATGAACCAGACATTTTTCAAAAATTCTGCCCTTGGCACCACCCGTCCCTTGTTCAGATACAGAAGTCTCAACATACCGGCTTCTTTAGGAGTCAACATAATAGTCTCATCGCCTTTCAAAATCACCATACGGTCAAAGTCCACCTCAACTTCACCTACCCGAACAGGCCCATTCATGACCAGACGACCCTTTTTGAGCTCGGTACTTTTGATCTCCCTGACATAATTGGCCACGCGGAGCCTAGCTTTTAGGCGACAGAAGAGTTCCATGGTATCATAGGGCTTGCGGATAAAATCATCAGCACCCATATTGAAATAGTACACTGCCTTCTCCGGAGACACCTCATCAGACACCACCATCAGGGGAAGAGAGGGATTTCTCCTGCGAAGCTCCTGGAGAATCAAACCACCACGATTCCCCAACTGGCTCACGTCAATAACCACCACATCTCCCTGCGACACCAGATCAAAATCCACCTCGTCTGGATTTACCACACGGACACCAATAGGCGGCTCATGCAACTCAAGATGAGAAACAAGTTCCTGAACCCCACCGGCATCCTTCACCACTAAAAAAACCTTGTTTTCCATAGAGTCCTCCTTTTTTACCAAACCTCTGTAAGAAAA
>FQKF010004804.1_pt1 | contig 18015 bp, 11 predicted proteins | sample 1504521 | NCBI WGS metagenome assembly FQKF01 (sample SAMEA4475357, study PRJEB15587) | soil metagenome | biome: Soil; feature: Field | place: India | collected 2015-03-11 | depth 0 m
TCATTATCATGACCGATTACAGCACGTTTTCCCTGCTCGCAACACCGGAAACCAGACACACCCTCAGGGTAAAAGCCGACGTTGAGTTCGGCGTCATGCAAGCCAATGGCGAATGCTTGGGGGTTGGTATTTGCCGAATTATTACCACACATCAATTGAGTGGCAGCCGCTCGTGCCGCCGCCGCTGTTTGCGCGCTACAGCCTTTTTGAGTGCCTCTGAAGGGGGCCGCTTGGAGATGCTTTTTCCCAAAAATGGGATGCTGTCTTGCACCGAGCGCGTCTTCTTCCGGCATCGCGTGTTTCCTGTTCCCCTGCCCGTGTTTTTACCCGAAGACGTTCGCGCTGCATTGCCTGACGTACAGCAAACCATCCTGGACGCCGGCCTTTATCCGATAAAGGTAGAGCCCGCAGGTTATCGGGTAATGTTTTGATACCACCACTCCGCTGTGTTTTTTGAGAAAAAAGCAGGCAGCGCCCCATATGGGCAACGCTGGGGCGGAAAAGTCCGTCTGTAAGGCTGTTTGTGCAGCATCTTTTCGGGCTTTAATGAATGGTTATCATGCGAACGCCGTTTGTCTGGTTGGTACTCCTCCTTGTCTTTTCCCAATGCAAAAAAGACCGTGTAGGTCCGGGCTTTGACCTGATTTACCAGCGCGATTTCGTGCTGGCACCGGGCCTGGGGCCGTTTGTTACGCACCATTTTTACTTTCGCGACATTCCAACGCGTTTTCAGACGCTGCTTCGCGAAAATGGCAAGACCGAGGCCGACATTCAGGGTGTAATCACGCGCCAGGCATCGTTGGTTGGCATTTTCGGCGATGCAGACTTTTCTGTGGTAGAAGAGGCTTCGCTGCGGGTCTTTGTGGAAAGCGACCCTAAGGGTGCCATTGAGGCGGCATATCGCTTTCCGACGCCGATAGAGCGCAGCAACGTGCTCGACCTCATTCCTTCGCTGGCCGACACAAAGCGTGTGATGCAGGGAGAGCGCTTCAGCATTGACGTAGCCTTGCGCCTGCGCCGCAACACGACCGACGAAACGCCACTAAGGCTCAATCTGACGCTGCGCGCTACGTACAATTAGCGGGCTATAAGCGCGCATTTTGCTGCCCTGAGCGGCCATTGGGCGGTTTTTCTTACCCTGGCGAGAAAAAGGCTGGACATTATGGCGCTTTTTAAGAAATCATCCCGTTGTTTTGCCCGCCGGTTTCAGAAACCGCATCCCAATGCTTATGCGCACACATCTGACTCTGCTGGCGCTCTCGCTGAGCGCCGCTGCTCTTGCTCAAACGGCTGACGTAACCCGAGGCTGCGCACCGCTGACAGTTCGCTTTACGCCTCCGCCGGGGGCCACATCGTTTCTCTGGGATTTCAAAGACGGAGGCTCGGCCAACATCGCTTCACCCATCAACATTTTTACCGCGCCTGGTACCTACAATGTTGAGTTCCGGCAAACGCCGGGCGGGCCGGTGTTGGGCACTGTGCCCATCACGGTGTTTCCGCGGCCGGAAGTGCTGGTAACCGCCCAGCCCATTTCGGGTTGTGCACCGCTGTCGGTGCAGTTTCGGGACTCGCTGGTGCTGAGCGGCGACATCCAGGCACTGGGGCGCTCGTGGGTCTTTGGCGATGGCGCCGGCGGCTCCGGAGCATCGCCCGCACACGTGTACACCGCTGCCGGTACGTTCACCGTATCGGTAGAACTGACAACCAACTATCCCACCTGCAACATTACCCAGGTGTTTCCTGCACTGGTGCGTGTGGGCATCAAGCCGAATGTCAGCTTCTCCACAACGCCCTCTCCTCCGGTGGCCTGTCAGCCGCCGCTAACGGTTTCGTTTAGTAATACCACCTCCGGCGGTTCGGGTACGCTCACGTATCAGTGGACGTTCGGTAACGGCAACACCTCCAATTTCGTGGACCCGCCGGCGCAGACGTACAACCAGCTGGGCAATTACACCGTAACGTTGACGGCCACCGACTCCGTGGGTTGCTCGGCTTCGGCCAGCCGAACGGTGCGCGTAGGGCCGCCTGCGGTTGATTTCGTCATTAAAGACACGGTTTGCTTAGGTACCCAGGTCATCATCAATAATACCTCCGAAATTGGCGTGTATGCCTGGACGTTTGGCGCAGGCGCCAATCCGGCTATCTCGCAGGAGGCTGATCCGCGGGTCGTTTTTGAAACACCCGGGTTGCGCAACATCACTCTGACGGTCACGGGCTTAGGTAATTGTGTGTCCACCGTTACCAAGCCTGTGTATGTGGAAGACGCCCGTGCTTTGTTTGAGGCTGTGCCGACGTATTCGTGCAGCGACCCGACGCTGTTCACCTTCACCGCGACCTCGCCCAGCGCCGTCAGCTGGGATTGGACGTTTAGCAATGGCTCAAAGGCCTCCGGCCCTACAGCTACCTACCTGTGGAGGACGCCTGACACAACAGGCTACTCCAGCCTGGGCCTGTGGTTAGACACCGTGCGGCTGCGTATCGTTACGCGAGCGGGTTGCGTGGCCGACTCGTTCCGCGTGGACTCCATCTGGCGCCCCAACGCGCGCTTCATGCCCGACGTACAACACGGCTGTGCACCGCTGAAAGTGGTTTTCTCCGACAGCAGTACCTCACGGGAGAATATCGTGCGCTGGACTTGGCTGTTTGACGATAGCAGCGCACCGCTCACGCAAACGAATAAGAACCCGGTAACGCACATCTTCAATTCGCCAGGCGAGTACCGCGTGCGCTTAGTCATCGAAAACAGCGCCGGATGCGTGGACACCTCCTACGCTGTACTCCTTGAGGTGGGCGAACCCATCGCCGGCGACTTCACTGCTGATAAAACGGAAATCTGCCCGGGCGATACGGTGCGGTTTATCAACCTGACCAACGACCCGCGCGTAGATGCCTGGCATTTCTCTTCCGAAAGCGACCGCCTGTGGCATTGCTTCCAAAACCAGAACCCAACCTGGGTCTATAAAAGCGAAACGGGCGACCTGAGCGTATCGCTCACTACCGAATACAACGGCTGCTTCTTCACCGTTACCAAAAGCAACTTCGTCCGGGTCAAAGGGCCTATCGCTCGCGTGCATTACCAGACGACGTGCGACAACGAACTGGCCTTCACCTTTACCAACCGTAGCCAGGATGCCACATCGGTGGTCTGGTACCTGGGCGACGGCGACAGCACCACAGTGGACACCTCGTTCACGCACCTGTACGCCTCGCCAAAGGATTACACCATCGTTCTGAAGGCCGAAAACCCGTCCTCGGGCTGTCCAGCCTCCTTCGATACCGCTGTAGTGTGTCCGCGCGTCCTGAAGGCAGCCTTTGAACTGCCTGATACCATCTGTGGCGGCCAAATCCAGACGCTGGATGCCAGCAATTCTACAGGTGTCAATGCGACCTGCTACAAAGGCTATACCTGGTATTTCTCCTTCCAGCGGCCCATTCGCAGCAACGAACCGACCTTGGACATTCCTTTAGGGCCTTCCGGCCTGCAGACCATCAGCCTGGAAGTAGAAAGCGTCAATGGTTGCCGCGATACGCTGGAGCGGGAGGTTTTCATTTACAACATCAATCCGGCCATTACGGCAGATAAATTCCGTATTTGCGTGCCCTCGACGGTGTCGTTCAAAGACCTGAGCACAGCCGATACGACGATTGTGAAGTGGGAATGGAATTTTGGCGACGGCACAACGAGCAAAGACACCAACCCGACGCATACGTTCCGCACGCCGGCGCAAGGCGGAGTGTTTAATGTGGAATTGCGCGTCGAAGACGCTTACGGTTGTGTAGGCTATGCCCAGTTGCCCATTGAAGTGTACAAGCCGTTTAGCCAGATTACTACGATACCCTCTCCGGCGCGTCTTTGCGTGGGCGACTCGCTGCAGCTGGCAGCGACGGATTTTACTACCGAAGGCTCTAACCTTACCTGGCAGTGGACATTGGGCAACGGCCAGACGGCACCAGGGCAGCAAGTGAGTACCACCTACCCGAATGCCGGGCAGTTTACGGTCAAAGTGGTTTATACAGAGGTGTCCACCGGTTGCCGAGACTCGACCTTCGCAACCGTACAGGTGCAGGCGCCGCCAGATGCCCGCTTCGCGTCGAACGTGGACAACCAAAACATCATTTGCTACCCGCAAAATATGGTGTTCACCAATACCACACCTTCAAGCCTGCCACTTTCGATTACGTGGGATTTGGGCAATGGCGTGCAGGTAGCAGGCAATCAGGCGACGACGGTGTTTCCCAAGGGTACCTTCACGGTAACCATGGTGGCTACCACGCCTTTTGGCTGCCGCGACACGGTGCAGCGAACGTTCACCGTCGTAGGACCGGAAGGCACGTTTGAAATGAGTAAGAACCTCATCTGTGCCGGCGATACAATTGAATTCCGTCTGAAAGATACCGTCAGCATCAGCTCGTGGGAATGGAGCTTTGGCGACGGGAACGTGGCTGGCAAGGTCAACCCAGTCAAGCATGTGTACCGTTTCCGCCCGCCGACCAACAGCACGGTGGCTCGGCTGGTGCTTAAAGGCGAAGACGATGCCTGCTCAATAGCCGTGGAAATGCCGGTGAACTTCTCACCGGTGCGGGCCAACTTTGTGGTAGGCTCCCTACCTTGCGTGGGCGCTCCGGTATCGTTTATCAACACTTCCATCGAAGGCGACCTTTCCAGTTGGAACTTCGGCGACGGCGGCACGTCGAACCTGCTCAACCCCTCGCACGTCTTTAATGAGGAGGGCAGTTACACCGTCCGGCTCATCGTTACGGATTTGCCCTTAGGCTGTCGCGATACCTTCAGCCAGGTCATTAACATCAGTGGTATTCCAGGACTACAGCTGTTCGGCGATACAATTTGCCCGGGCGACACGGCCCTTATCGGCGTGGCTGTGCCGGCGCTACCCAATGCGACATTCTCTTGGTCACCGGCCAACTTAGTGCTGCCGCCGCAGAACTCGTCAGTGGTGCGTGTGCGTCCGACACAGCCGACGACGTTCACGGTCATCATCGTAGATGCCTCAGGCTGTCGCGATACGGCCAGCGCGAGCGTGCTGATGCCTTCGGCTTACAACGGCGCGCGCAACTTAGATACTCTCATCTCCAAAGGCAAGTCGGTGCTCTTGCCCGTTGACATTGTGCCGGGCTACGTCTTTATTTGGGACTCACTCAACCCAGGCAACCCTCCGTTGGTGCGCCCCGACTCGACGGTTACCTACAACCTCACTGTGCGCGATGCTTTAGGTTGCACGGAGCGCAAATACACCTTCCGCATTCAGGTGGTGCCCGAGCACGTGTATGCGCCTAACGCCTTCACGCCCGACGGCGACGGCAATAACGACGTCTTCCGGCTGCTGGCCGACGGCGACGACTCCTTGGTCAAAGCGCTCATCTTACGCGTGTATAGCCGCTGGGGTGAATTGGTGTACGAAGGCAGCGGCCCCATCAACAGCATCGGCTGGAACGGCACACACAACGGCAAACCCGCCCCTTCGGACGTGTATGCCTGGGTGGCCGAAGTGGAGTTCCTGACCGGTGAAAAAGTGCTGCTCAAAGGCGATTTGAACCTATTGCGTTGACGTAACCGTCGGAAAAGACGCCTCCAAAGGCGGAAACAGTGGCTACACAGCCTTCTTGTGGACTATAAATGAGCAGGCGCGCACCGGGATAGGGCGCGCCTGTCTCATCTTTGCCGCTCGAGAGCAGCTTACCATCACCTTTAAACAGCGAAACGACCATGATTTTACAAGGCAAAAAAGGCATCATCTTCGGCGCTTTGGACCACCAGAGCATCGCCTGGAAAGTGGCAGAACGCTGCGTGCAACACGGCGCCCAAATTGTGATCACCAACGCCCCCGTCGCCCTGCGCATGGGCACTGTGAAGGAACTGGCCGAGCAGTGCAAGGCACCGCTCATCCCGGCAGACGCCACATCAGTAGAGGACCTGGAAAACCTCGTACGGCAGAGCATGGAGCACTTCGGCGGCAAGGTGGACTTTGTGCTGCATTCTATCGGTATGTCAGTCAACGTCCGAAAAAACCGCCCCTATACCGACCTGAACTACGAATGGATGCTCAAAACCTTCGACGTCAGCGCCATATCGTTTCATAAAACCATGCAAACGCTTTGGAAATTAGACGCTATCAACGAGTGGGGTAGTATTGTGGCACTCAGCTACATCGCTGCCCAGCGCGTATTCCCCGACTACTCGGAAATGGCCGAGTCCAAGGCTTTGCTGGAGTCCTTTGCGCGCAGCTTTGGCTACCACTTCGGTGTGGCTAAAAAGGTGCGCGTGAATACCATTTCGCAATCGCCTACCATGACAACGGCCGGGCAGGGCATTAAAGGCTTTCAGGAATTTTTCAACTACGCCGATAAAATGTCGCCGCTGGGCAACGCCCCTGCGGAGGCCTGTGCAGATTACTGCGTGGTGCTGTTCAGTGACCTAATGCGCTACGTAACCATGCAAAACCTTTACCACGACGGTGGCTTCTCGAGCATGGGCATGAGCCCGGCACTGATCTCTTGAGGTTGCTCAACAAGGTTTTGCCATGGTTGAGAAATGCATTTCCGGCTCAAGAACACCTGCCAGAGCCCGGTCATGCTCCTCTCTTCTGTGAAGAAGCATACAAACTAGCGGGAGAATGCCCTGGCGCGCTCGAGCACAGTGCTGGTACCTAAACAATTAGTGCTGCTCGACGTGGATAACGCCGCTCTACGCTCCGGCTCCTTTACAGAAAGCGACCTCCGAAGCACGTTCTCCAATGTTATCGAACCTTGGCGCTTAATCATCAGCACAAACAAAGCCTTAGACGCCTTGTGCGCTGTCCGTCTGGCGCTTAAATGCGCTTTTGATATGCAGGGGCTGAAGGAAAATTTTACAGATATTGCTTTTTGCTGTCAGCAAACGCGGCGAAATTGCTCGTAAGATGCTGCTAAAAATGCTTTTTGTCGATGTTCAGAAGCGCTTGGGTACAGGCGGCTTACCAGTGGAAAATCGCATTGAAATGCTCCCGGATGCGCATCCGGAAGGAATAGGGTGCGGAAGGTTTAGCGGGAGGCTTCGAAGAATGGCCTTGCAAGAGCATGCAGTTCGTCATAGAACAGTTTCTGTGGGTCATTCTCTACAAGACCAGCCCGGACGATAAACAAATCGAACGGCTGATGGGCGAGATCGGGAGCCAACGTCGTTTGGAGGGTGCGCTGTAGGACCGTCTCAGAGTGCTGAAGTGCTTCTCTACAGCCGTTTGGAGCTATGCCTGCTAAATTTCTAACTGAAAACAGGCGCAATGAAGGTGCAGTGCTCACCTTTGCCGCCAGAAGTGCGTCATTAGAGCATGAGCGAATTCAGACAGACCGATGATGAACCCGAGCAGAAGCCTCTTTTTCAGCCGGGCACCCGCTACCTGTGGCAAGGTGTGGTGGTAGTGGCTTTATTGCTTTCCGGCCTTTCAACCCTTCGGGCACAGAGGGGTACTGGCGTACCCAGTGGTGCCGGTCTTCTTGAGGACTCCACGGCCGTTTTCTATCTCTTTGCCCGGTCGCCCGAGCGCATCTATCCCGACGGCGACACGCTGCCCGACGGCGCCTTCCGCATGTACGACCCGGCGCGGCGGCCGATCATAGACTGGGGCACCCTGGGCAACATTGGCGCTTCCGCACGCCCGCTTTTTTTTCAGACGGATGTGCGCCGCGGTGTTCAGACCGGCTATCGGGTGTTCAACCTGTACTACCTGCGCGCCGATGACCTGCCGTTTTATCCCAACAGCCGGGCGCTGACTGACCTGTTTGTATCGCAAGGGCAGCGCCAGAACGACCTGATGGTGCGGGCCAAGTTTTCGCGCACCTTTGCCCGCGGCGTCAACTTTTCTCTGCTGCATCAGAACATGGTCAACATCGGCCAGTACCAGTATCAGGCCGCGCGGCACATGGCCCTGACTTTTGGCTTATGGTATCCGGTCAGTCGCCGCTTCGATAGCTTCCTCATTGCTGCGCGCAATGTCAGTCGGCAGCAGGAAAACGGCGGGCTAGCCAATCCCGACGAAATCACCGGCGGCCTATTTGGCGGCCCCATTACGGCCAGCATTCGCTTGCCCGACCTGCAGGCGCTAACCCGACATGCCTACACCGACCTGACGTGGATCAATCACTGGACTCCTGTGGGCGACTCTGCCGCCCGAAAACGCACACTCCGCCTGACGTACCGAACCGACTGGAGCACAGCGCGCTTCAAATTCTCTGACCCTGGCAACCGACCCGGACTACCGCTGCGCAACGACGCAGACTTCTTCGATACCTTCTTGGTGGACCGGCGTGGCATCCGGCACTATGCCGAACTCCGACGCTTAGACAACAGCATTGAACTGGCTACTTTCAGGCGCAAAAATCCACAGACGCCTTCCGATATACTGGCCATGGGCGTGCAACACACCCTTTTCAAATGGCGCCAGGAGCCGTTTGCCGACACGGCGCTCCAAAACCTCTTCCTGACCGGGCGGCTGCTCATAGCACCTTCGGCGCACTTTGGTCTTTGGGCCAACGGCAGCATCGGCTTGTTGGCCAACTTCGGCGAATACCAGCTGCACAGCCAGCTGAGACTGAGCCTCGGCGCAGCCGGCGAACTGCAGGCCGCACTTATCAGCCAGTGCTACCCACCAGCACTCCTGGCGCATCGTTTGGGTGTCAGCCAGCGACCTTTTTGGCAAAATACGTTTGAAAAACCGATAGAAAACATGCTGTCAGCCACATATCTACTCCCCGTTGTGGGCCTTTCGGTTACGGCTCAAACGCACCAGATGAACAACTACCTCTACTTCGACCAGCGCGGCCTGCCCGCCCAGACGAGCGCACCGCTACAGGTAGCTCAACTGCTCTTGCGCGAAAACTTGCGCTGGAAACGCCTGCGCCTCGACCTGACGCTAGCCGCCCAGCGCTTCAACCGCAGCGACGTGGTGCGCCTACCCGAATGGTTCGCTAAAGGTGCCCTCTACCACTCCGGCTACCTGTTTCGAAAACGCCTGTTGCTCGAAGCCGGCTTCGATTTTCGCATCAACAGCGCCTTCCAGGCCGATGCCTACCAGCCCTTAACGGCCCAGTTCCATTTGCAAGACGGCTTCATCGCTCAGTCTTACCCGTGGATAGACGTCTTTGCCGCCTTTAAGGTGCAGGCTTTCCGCTTTTCCTTCCGCTACGAAAACCTGACCACGCTGTGGGCCGATGACCGTCTCTTCTTCCAGACGGCCTACTACGCGCAGCCCTTCGGCACCATACGCCTCGGAGTAGCCTGGCGCTTCCTCGACAGCGAACGTACAGAAACCCCACCCGACGGCGCCCCACCCACAAACCCACCCGGCGGAGCACCGCGCTAGAGAAACTTTCACCAACGTATCACTACCTTCGCAAACCTTTTCGGAGAGACTTGTGTTATGCCGACCAACTTTTCACCTAATCACAGACCTTACGCATTATGGTACAAAAATTCACCGACGATAACTTTGAAAGCGAGGTGCTCGGCAGCGACAAATTGACTATTGTGGACCTGTGGGCCGAATGGTGTGGGCCTTGCATAGCAATGAACCCTATCGTAGAAGATCTGGCTCGCGAATTCGACGGCCGTGCCGTTATCGGCAAATTAAATGTAGATGACAATCCTAAAGTGCCTACCGAATACAACGTCCGCGGCATTCCGACTTTCCTGTTTTTTAAAAACGGTCAATTGGTGGACCGCCTCGTCGGTGCGCGCCTTAAACCTGATTTTGTGGCGAAAATCAACGCGCACCTCAGCTAAACCCTTTCCGAACAAATACTCACAAGGGCGGCGTCTCGCGAGCAACAGCGAAACGCTGCCCTTTCGTTTGGATGCTCAGGCTGTACTTTTGCCTGGAAAACAACGCCAACAACAGCATGGACAACAAAGAAATTATCAAAGTCAGCGATATTACCCTGCGTGTCGGGCTAGACCAGGAGCGCATTCCCGTTAGAATAGAATGGGCCGCTACCGACATGCACGCTCCCGGCCAGATGGACGAATGCAAGGCTATGTCGCTGGCCCTCTTCGATAAAAACAGCCGCGATACGCTGCGCATAGACCTGTGGACCAACGAGATGGAGGTACAGGAAATGGACCGCTTCGTCTATCAAGTGCTCCGTTCGCTCGGTCAAACGTACCTGCGTGCCACGAACAACAAAGCGCTGGCCGAAGACATCGCCCGTTTTGCGCATTACTTCGGCGAAAAGACAGAAATCGTCCCCAAGACCAGCTAGACCGGTACGGATGCCTCGACGCGGCGGCGCACCATGGTTAGGATGGTGGCGATGGCCACAGTTTCACCCGTTTCATCGTAAACATCCACCAGCCACTTGACGATGCCGCGCGGAATGGCAGCTACACCCTCGCGCGTGGGGTCGTGTTCCTGAGCAATTTTTTCCTTCACCGTCAGGCGCACGCCGATGGTCATGCCCGGATAGACGGGTTTGGTAAAACGGCACTCGTCTATGCCGTAGTTGAGCAGCACAGGGCCTTTGCGCGCGTCCACAAATAGGCCGGCGGCCTTGGAGAGCACGAAGTAGCCGTGGGCTACGCGCCCGCTGAAGGGTGTGCCTTCCAGCGACGTAGCGTCCATATGGGCGTAGAAGTGGTCGCCGCTGACGTTGGCGAAATTGTGGATATCGGCTTCGCCAACGGTGTGTTTGGCGGTGGTGAGTGTTTCGCCCACGAAGAGGTCTTCGAAGTATTTGCGGAAGGGGTGCACAAGTGTTTCTGTCTGTTGGGCCCCCGGCTGGTATTGGTTGGTAACGTTGGTGATATCGGAGGGGTGGCCCTGAATGGCCGTGCGCTGCATGTAGTGGAGGACGCCGCGAATGCCGCCCATTTCTTCGCCGCCACCGGCGTGGCCCGGGCCGCCATGAACGAGCAGAGGCATGGGTGAGCCGTGCCCCGTGCTTTCGGGTGCCGAGTCCCGGTTGAGCATGAGAATGCGCCCGTGGTAGGCGGCGGCTTCCAGTACGTACTCGCGCTGAATGCGGCGGTCGTAGGTGCAGATAGTGGTTACTAATGAGCCTTTGCCCATACGGACAATTTCGATGGCCTCTTCGATGCCCTTGTAGGGCATAAGCGTGCTGACTGGGCCGAAGCACTCCATTTCGTGCGTGATGGTGTGGCGCAGCGGCGCGTCATTGCGCAGCAACAGGGGCGGCAGAAAGGCCCCGCGTTCGCGCTCGGCACCCAAGACGTCGAAGGCATCCGGGTCGCCCCAAACGATAGGCGTAACTTGTGCGAGTTGATGCAGCTTTTCGCGCACACGGGCCAGCTGGTGCCGGTTGATGAGCGCACCCATGCGGACGCCCTGCACCGAGGGGTCGCCCACCGCGGTCTGCGACAGACTCTTGCCCAGCGCTTCCTGAACGGTCTCTATCAGGCTTTCGGGCACGAGGATGCGGCGCACCGCCGTGCACTTTTGCCCGGCCTTGGTGGTCATCTCGCGGCGCACCTCTTTGATGAACAGGTCGAACTCTGGCGTGCCGGGCACGGCGTCTTCGCCCAGCACAGCGGCGTTGAGCGAGTCAGCCTCCATCGTGAAGGGCACACTGTGGGTAATAATGGCCGGGTGCGCGCGCAACTTGCGGCCCGTCTCAGCACTACCGGTGAACGTAACCACATCCTGACTGTGCACATGGTCGAGAAGACCGCGGCCCTGACCGACCAGCAACTGCAGCGCCCCTTCGGGCAATATGCCGGAGGCGATGATGTCGCGCACTACCGCTTCGGCCAGGAAGGAGGTCTGCTCGCTGGCCTTGACCACTGCCGGCACACCCGCTAGCAGGTTGACGGCAATTTTCTCCAGCATGCCCCACACCGGGAAGTTAAAGGCGTTGATGTGCACGGCCACGCCGCGTTTGGGCGTCAGGATATGATGGCCCACAAACGTATTCTGTTTGGAAAGGCGCACCGTCTCGCCCTCCACGTAGTACGGCTCGTCGGGGAAACGGCGCCGCAGGCTACTGTAGGCGAACAGGTTGCCGATGCCGCCCTCAATGTCCACCCAAGAGTCGGCACGCGTGGCACCGGTGAGGTGGCTAATGGCGTAGTACTGCTCTTTGCGCTCCAGCAAGTAGAGCGCCAGAGCCTTGAGCATGCGCCCGCGCTCGGGAAAGGTCATGCGCCGCAACACCGGATTGCCCTTTTGGCGCCCGTATTCTAAAATGGCTCCATAATCCAGCCCGGCATCGGAAGCCGTAGAAATGACCTCGCCTGTGTAAGCATTGTATTGCGGTATCCCCTCGCCATCGCCGCTGACCCATTGGCCCAACACATAGTTCTGCAGTTTTTTCATGTCTCTTCCGTTGGAAAAAAAAATCGTCAGCGCAAAAGTACGACAGCGGCCCATGCGAGGTGCCTGCCTCGCATGGGCTAGTTGATTTATACGGGAGCCTCGCGCACACTGACGCGAGCGTTACTGCTTCTTCTTAGGTAACACACGCCCGACCATACCTAAGCCTAATTGCGTCTCGGGGTCGAAGTTGGTGTGGATGGAGATGACTTTGTAGAATTCGCCTTCCCTTTGGGCGTCATAAACGACGCGGATAAAGCCGGATTTGCCGGGAGGGATGGGTTCTCGCGTCCAGTCGGTTACGGCGCAGTGGCATCCGCTGGTCACTTCAATGAGGATGAGGTCTTCGTTACTGATGTTTTTGGCTTCGATGGTGCGTTCGACGGGGATGCCGAAGGGGACGTCGCCGGTTTCAATTTGCATGGGTATCCACTTCACTTTGCCGGCGTTCTGGGTAGGGTCCCCGATTTCCATGGAGGAGGTGCTTTGGGCCACGAGGGTTGTAGTGGCCCAAAGCGTGAGCAAGAGTACCGGTAAGATAGTGGCGAGGCGCATGAGATAGTGGTGATAGGTTTAGTTTCTGGGTATGAGCAGGCGTTGGCCGGCGATGAGGGTTTCGTTGACGTCTTTGTTGTTGAGGATGGCCAGTTCCTGAGCATTGACTTTAAAGCGGATGGCGATAGACTGCATGGTGTCGCCGTCACGAACGATGTACTCCTGGAAGTATGTGGGTGTGGTTCGGGTAGGCGTGACAGAGGGTTGTGTTTCGGTGGGTTGGCTGTATGCTGCCGGTGCGGCGGGTTGGGTGTTGAACACACTGGGCAGCCCTGGGCCGGGTGGCATGGTGGTTACAGGAGCTGCGCCGCTGGGCTGTGTAGGTGTAGTAGCGGGGGGAGCCATGGTGCCGCGCTGGGCGGTGGTGCCGGTTGGGCAACAGTCGGAGACGAGAATTTGCATGCCGGGCTGCAGGTTGACGGGGCCGGTGGGCGGGTAGTTATTAAGTCGGCGCGCTTCGGCTTCGGTGAGGCCGTAGCGTGTGGCGATGCTGAAGAGCGTTTCGCCGCTCTGGACAGTGTGTACGATGGTTTTGGGCTGTGGAGTGTATGTGGGCGCCGGTTGCGGCTGGTTAACGTCATAGACGTTAGGCGGCTGTGTTTGAGCACCTTTTCCCTGCTGCCCTTGTTGGGTTCGGCCCCAGTAAATGTCCTGTCGTTGGGCGACGGGCAGGCCCACTTTGCCGGGTGCTACGGAAGCTACGGGTGGAGTGGGCTGTTTAGGTGTGGAGAGTTGCGTGCCGGCGGGGGGGAGACGCAGCCAAATTTTCTGACAGACGAGCACAAGGTTGGGATTTTTAATCTGGTTCCAGGTGATAAGCGAGCGTACCGGGATATTGTAGGCGCGGGAGATGGCGTTGAGTGTTTCCCCAGGCTGCACAATGTGGTAGCCTTCACCAGGTGGTTCGGGGCAGTCAACTAAGGGCGGTAGGGTGGTGCCCGTCGTACTGGTGGTGGTAGGTTGCTGGCCAGGCAGAGAGTAGGTTTCTTTGTCGGTCTCGCGAATGGTGCCGTATTCGACTTGCGGCGTGTAGGACGACGCCGGAGGTGGTGAGGGCGCGGTACGCCCGCCGCAGCGCTGGTTGATGTAATCTTCCAGGGGAAGGTTGTTGACCTTGACTAAACGGTAGTGGTTGTTTTCAGCGTCGGCGGCGGTCATGCCGGTGCGTTCGTAGGTGAGACCGATGCCTGGGACAAAGTCGAATTCGGAGCGTTCCTGATTGGCACGTGTAGGTTCGCGTTTGAAGGAGTATTCAAAGAAGCAGCCTCTGAACTTCAGACCATTGAAATAGATGTACCAATCGGAAGAGCCGGTAGCGATGTTGTTTTCATAGACCAAATTGGTGGTGTCCACAGCGAAAGAGTAATTTCGTGTGCGCACCAAGTAATACTGTCCACTGCGCAGGATTTGGGCGGCAGAGATGATAGGAATGAGCAGATATCCTTTGGCCTGTGAATGTACCATATAGACCTGCCGCGACAGGTTGTTGACGTCGTTGAAAAACTGGTCGTCGAATTTGAAATTCTTGCAGTTGACCATGTTGGGCGGTAGCGTGGGCGAAGTGATGCCTTGGCTTCCGGCCTGCAGTTGGATTTGTTCGCTGCCGGTGGGCTGCACCGAGTAAGCGTTGGCGACGGCGCCGGTGTACACGTAGCGGTACTCCAGCAGGTTCATGCACGCAGGGTCAAACTGGATATAAATCGGTTGGGCGTTAAGCAAAAGGAAACTCAGACTGTTCAGAGCAAATAATAAAAAAGTAGTCTGTTTCATACAGTGGGTTATTTAGCGTGTCGGTCGGGAACTAACTTTTAAACGACAAAAAAACAAGAAAATCTGCACAAGGTTAGGACAAATTATTCAAACACATAGAGTTAAAAATAAAATGCCCATAGAGCGGCGTGCGGGCTAAGGGTCACTCCCACTACCTTTGCGACATGAGTAAGCCTCTTATTTTAGTAACGAACGACGACGGTATTGTAGCGCCCGGCATTCGGGCCTTGGTGGAAGTGGCCGCCCAGTTGGGCGAGGTGGTGGTGGTGGCGCCCGACTCTCCGCAGAGCGGCCAAGGGCACGCCATTACCATTCGGGAGCCGCTGCGGCTGCGCCATGTGCGCGTCTTTCCGGGCATCGAAGCCTGGGAGTCTTCGGGCACCCCAGTGGACTGCGTGAAGCTGGCCCGGCACGTGGTGCTGAAAAACCGCCGCATTGACTTGTGTGTCTCGGGTATCAATCACGGCAGCAATGCCTCTATCAATATCATCTACTCCGGCACGCTTTCGGCGGCCATGGAGGCCTCGCTGGAAGGCATAAAAAGCATCGGCTTTTCGCTGCTCGACCACAGCTTTGAGGCCGACTTTGAGTCGTCGAAACCCTGGGTACGCCGCATCATGGAATATGCGCTAAGCGACCGTTTTCCGCCGGGTAAGTTGCTCAATGTCAACATTCCGCGCCTGCCAGCCGAACAGATACGCGGCATCCGCGTCTGTCGCCAGGCTGAGGCCCGCTGGGTGGAAGATTTCGTCGAAGGCCGAGACCCGCAAGGCCAACCGTACTACTGGCTGACGGGCAAATTCGTCAACCTCGACCACAAGGACGATACCGACATATGGGCCTTGGAAAACGGCTACATTTCGGTAGTGCCGTCCATGCACGACCTGACGGATTATCTGATGCTCAAACAGATTTCTTTCGAAGACGCGCTCATTCCTTCGGAGAATCAGGCGCCTTTACGCTATTGAAGAGCGAGGCCCTTCTCATTTCTTCTTTAATCCGCCCAACCTCTCGACCGGTTTTTGTCATTTTATTACTATCCCAGGTCATGAAACATTGGTTTTACTTGCTCTTTTGTACTGTCACTATTCCTGTGCTGCAAGCGCAGGAAACCTGCTCGCTTGAATTGGTGGATAGTATAGTGGTCTGCAACAATTCCAAGATAAGACTGGCGCCCAGAATTGTTAATTTTGGCATCAACCCGAAGTTCGAGTGGGCGGGTGCTCCGGGGCTGGACTGCTACGACTGCGCGGGGCCTCGTATTACCGGGCTGCCGACAGGTATTTACACCTTTGTGCTTACGGTAACGAATGCTGCCGGCACCTGTTTGGCTACCGACTCGGTGCATATCACTGTGCTGGACGGCCAAGCGCCTCAGTACTACACTCCAGAATGGCGTTCCATTTGCCTGGGAGATACGGTACACCTGGGGGGCGACCCTGCGCCCAATACGTTTTTCAACTGGTCGTCAGTACCGTCAGGGTTCAGCAGCACAGAGCCTAATCCGGTAGATACGACGAAGCAGAACACGATGTACTATGTAACAGTAACTTCTCCTTCGTGTCCGGTGCCTACGTTTGACAGCATCCGGGTATTTGTAGAGAGCTATGCCATCAACTTCTTTCCTACAACAGACACATTGCGCATCTGTCGCGGCCAGTCGGTCGACATCGGCGCAGTGCTGCCCTCGTCGGGCTGGAACTGTACTTGGGCGCCTACGGAGGGATTGACCATCATTAATAATGGCCGTCGTGCTATTGCCCGACCTGAGCGCACTACGCTGTACACATTAACGGCCCAGCAATCTCCTTGCATTCGAACGAAGACGTATTACATCATCGTAGACAGTCTGCCGTCTAATCTGGCGCTGCTGCCCAAAGACACGGCCATCTGCTTTGGCGATACGGTGTGGCTACGTACGCCACCATTTAAGGTTGCGGACTTTCCGGATATTACCTTTTACTGGACGAACACGCCTGGCACGCCGCTGCTGTCGGCGGATACGCTGCCCACCCTGCTGGCTCGGCCTACGGAAACGACGATATATCGGCGCATTGTCCGTTCCGGTTTATGTGCTGACACGGCCACTGCGGTGGTGAACGTTGTTCCTCCGGCTACCCTGAGCGTTTTGCCGCAACAGAGCAACCTGTGTCTGGGCGATAGTGTGCTGTTGCGGTTGTCATACACGCCGGGCGTAACCAACATCCGCTGGGTGCCGACAACAGGGCTTTCGTGCACTACCTGCGACAGTGTGTGGGTACGCCCAAGCACCTCAACTACCTATGGGGTGAGCGGCACGTTTCTGGGCTGCCCGCTGAGCACTTCGGCGACGGTTCTCATTCGCCCGTTGGCGCCGCTGCTGTTGCCGCCGGCCAACCTGACCGTTTGTCCGGGCGACTCGGTGGCGCTCAATGGCTTGTTCGACCCAACCGCCGCGTATTCCTGGACCTCTACACATCCGGGTTTTGGTACAGTAACCGAGCCATCGCCGGTTTTTCAGCCGACGCAGACGGCCACATATTACGTAACCACCAACAATGGCTGCATCGGACGCGACTCGGTGCGCATTGCCGTGCGGGGCGCCATGCTCGACGTCAGCAACGATACAGTCCTGTGTAAAGGCCAATCGGCACGCCTGCTGGCCCTGACCGACATGCCCGGCAGCAGCTTTGAATGGATGCGCCTGCCCGACGGCGCCGTGCTGAGCAATGCCCAATCGGTGCTTGTCAGCCCCGACACCGCGACTGCTTACGTCATCACACTGACCTATGGCGGACGCTGCCGGCTGCGCGACACGGTAACCGTAACCATTGACGGTGAGGGACTGAATATCCAGTTCCCGCCCGACCCGCGCCTGTGCCCGGGTGAGCCGCTGGCCCTCAACCTAGCGCCACCTTCGCCTGGCGTTCAATACACCTGGACGGCCGCACCACCTGATCCTGGTCTGTCCACCGATGTACCGGCACCTATGGTGTCGCCCCATCAGAACACTGTGTATACCGTTACCCTGCGCGACGGACTGTGCACGCTCACGCGGTCACTTATCGTAACGGTCTTTTCTGCTACGCTGACGGCTTCAGCCGATACGAGCATTTGCGCCGGTGACCGCGTGGTGCTCACGGCCTCAGGCACAGGCCCCAGTGGCCGCTACGAGTGGAGCACCGGAGCAACAACTGCTATCATTGCTCCCATGGTGGACTCTACCACCGCGTTTATAGTGGCTTTCCTCTTCGGCGACACCTGCGCCTTGCGCGACACAGTGCGCGTAACGACGGTTCCAGCCTTCTCTTTAGCTATTGCCAGCGTGCCCGATACCAACCGACTTCACCTGGGCCAGAGCGTACAACTGTTCGCCTCCGTAACGCCGCCGCAA
>FQKF010094050.1_pt1 | contig 17994 bp, 19 predicted proteins | sample 1504521 | NCBI WGS metagenome assembly FQKF01 (sample SAMEA4475357, study PRJEB15587) | soil metagenome | biome: Soil; feature: Field | place: India | collected 2015-03-11 | depth 0 m
AAAAGCATTTTTCTTTGCTTACTTTCTTTTTTTGCTTTGGACAAAAGAAAGTAAGAAGAGTATTTTACCGCACTTTTTGCCAAAAAGTGAAAACTTTTGATAAATTAGGAGGCAAATATGCCCTATTTATTTTCTATTGCCATTAAAAACCTTCTCCGTTCAAAGAGAAGAACTTTTTTGACGTTTTTAATACTTTCAGTAGGTATTATGTTTTATCTCTTTATGGATGGACTTATAAAAGGATATAAAACCCAATCTATAAATAATTTTATACAGTTTGACACAGGACATATAAAGATAAGGAGTGAGAATTTTGACAAAGAAGATCCATACAATATCGAAAATTTTATAGATAATCCATCAGAAGTTCTGACAATACTTTCAAAAAAGCCTTATGTAAAGGCTTATACAGAAAGGATACAATTTCTTGCCGAAGCTGATAACGGCAAGGACTCTCTACCTGTTGTAGTTGTTGGGGTTGATGAAGAAAATGATTCAAAAGTTTTCAATCTGACCAATTACGTTATAAGAGGGGCTTTTGTTAGTGGGGAAGCCCTCATAGGGGAAAATCTTGCAAAAGATATGAATGTTGATGTCGGCGATTCAATCTATATAACCTTCAGAAATAAGTATGGGACTATTGACTCAGTTGAAGTTTACATAAGTGGAGTTTTATTTACGGCCGATCCCGTGGTTAATTCATCAACAGTTTTTATTTCCCTTAATGATGCAAAAAGTTATTTAGCTACAGAGAGTGTGACTGAAATATCAATAATCACGGAAAACTATAAACACGATAGAAAATTTATCTCTGACTTAAAAAACGACCTCAAGAATTACAAAATCGAAAGCTGGAGAGAGCTTGTTAGTGGAATTGAAGCAGCAGCAAAGCAGGATGAAGTAACAACTTATATTTTTGTGTTTTTCATTCTTATAATTGCAATAGTAGGAATAATAAACACAATGCTTATGTCTGTATACGAAAAGGTAAGAGAAATAGGCACACTTAAAGCACTCGGAATGACTGATAGAGAAGTGGAGACAGTATTTGTCCTTGAAGGCCTTGTTATAGGTGTAATTGGTGGGATTTTGGGAATAATGCTTGGAGCACTTGTCAACTGGTATTTTGTAAAATATGGTATTGACTATACTGCTTTAATGGGGAAGGAAAATGAAAACATTATGGCTTCACTCAGGCTTGTAGGAATTGTAAAGTCAAGATGGGACATAGCATCCTTTGTCTATGCCTTCTTGATCAGTGTAATAACAAGCACACTTGCAAGTTATTATCCAGCAAAGAAGACAAGCCAGATGCAGCCTGCAGAAGCTTTAAGAAGTGTTTAATTTGATTTTTTATAAAGATTAAATTAATATCTTTAATAAAAAATAATCTTTGGAGTTTTTTTATGAAACAAATAAAGAATATTGAAAAAGAAATCATAAAAAGGCTCTCTCAACTTAACCCATATAAAATTATACTTTTTGGAAGTTATGCCAGAAATAAAGCTACTGAGTTCAGTGATATTGATCTTTATATTATTACAAATGATGATTTTTTACCTCAAAATTTTGATGAAAAGATGAAAATAAAGATTAAATATGTAAATAGCATTTATGATATTATGAAAGAGCATCCTATTGATATGATTGTCCACACAAAGAAGATGTATGAGGAATTTTTAAACTCTGAAAATCCTTTTGCAAAAGAAATTTTAGAAAACGGAAAGGTTCTGTATGAATCAAAAGCTGGCTAAAGAATGGTTAAAAGCAGCACTTGATGATATTAAGACTATAGAGAAGATATTAGAAGATAAAGAGTTAACTCATATTGTGGCTTTTCATTCTGAACAGGCAATAGAAAAGTCTTTAAAGGCTATTTTAATATTTAATAACAAGGAACTTCCCAAAATACATTCACTTATAAGATTATTTGGCATTTGCGAAAGTTATATTAAAATTGATTTGAAAGAATATCAAGAATTGATAATTAAACTCGATGAACTTTATTTAGACTCAAGATATCCTGCAGATTTTGGTCTTTTGCCGTATGGAAAACCTTCCGAAAAAGATGCTTTGTCTTTTTATAAATTTGCGAAGAAAATATTTGAGATTATAGCTGAAACAATAAATCAATAAGGGGCTGATTTTTTGGTAGTTACTATGGGCTACTAAAATCCGCCACAACAAAATAGCCACAACGGGAGGTTAGCCATGTTATTTAAATTTGCCTTAAGAAACGTCTTCAGAAATAGAAAGAGAAGTATTCTCACAATTCTTGCTATACTTGTGGCAAGTATGGTTGTAGCAGTGGCAATGGGCTGGATAGATGGAATGTTAAATATGATGCTTGACAACTACAAAAAGTATCAGACAGGGGATTTGAGGATTACAAAAGTAGACTTTATAAAAAGAGAAAGATTTTTGCCGGTAGATGAGCTGGTGGGAGAGAGCGAAAGTCTGATGGATAAAATCAGGCAAATTAATGGCGTTAAGCATATTGAAGAAAGAGTAAAGTTTGGCCTTATTCTGGGACATAAGGAAAGTTCAAAGTTTGCTATCGGTCTCGGTATTGATTTAAATAGTAGCATTCTTAAGCCAGAAGAAAAGCTAATTGAAGGCAATCTTGAAAAAGAAGGACTTTACTTAGGTGTTAACCTTGCAAAAAAGCTTAAGATAAAAGTTGGAGATGAGCTACTTCTTGCTACAAAGACAAGTGAGGGTGGGCTTAATGCTATAAAGCTTAAGGTAAAAGGAATTTTCAGATATAAAGTAGCCACACTTGATAGCGACTTTTTCATTCTTGACATAAAAGAGGCAAAAAGACTCTTAAAGATTAAAGAAGGCACTACAGAAATACTTGTTTATACCTTGCCTTCAAAGGCTGAAAAGGTGAAAGCAGAAATTACAAAAATTTTGCCAGAAGGAGCAACCATAAAGAACGTAAAGGAACAAATGGGCAATATGTATCAGCTTCTTGAGGCAGGTAAAATTATTTATTACATTATCTATGCAATAATAGTGCTTTTGGCTTCATTTGTGGTTGTTAACACTATGATGATGAATGTATTTGAAAGGCTTAAAGAAATAGGCACTCTAAAGGCTCTTGGCTTAACAGATGAAGAAGTTTATCTTAACTTTATAATAGAAGGTGGAATAATGGGATTTATTGGTTCGGTGGTAGGTGGGATAATAGGATATATTACAAATATAATTCTTCACTTCACTGGGATAGACTTTGAATTCGTTATGAAAGAAGTCTCAATGCCAATGGAGTACATAATAAGGCCAGAAGCAAACATCTATGTGCTTTTTGTGACAGTGATTCTTGGGGTAATTATCCCCGCTATTACGACAATGTACCCAGCTGGATATGCTAAAAAACTTACTCCAGCAGAGGCGTTGAGGAAGTAAAAGATTTGCTTGACAAAAAATTTTTTCATATTTATCATTTTACAGGGTTAAAGTTATGAAAAAAATAGAAGCGATAATCAGAAGAAATATTCTTGGCAAGCTAAAAAATGAGCTTGCAAAAATAAACATATCAGGTATTACAGTCCTTGAAGCTGGCGGTTTTGGTAAACAGAGGGGGCATTTTCTTAAAACTGAAAATGAAGAAATTGATGAAGAAGTTTATCTTGTTCCCAAATACAAAATAGAGATTGTCTGCAAGGATGATATTTATCAGGAAATAGCAAATATAATAAAAAAGGTCTGTTATACAGGTAAACACGGAGATGGCAAGATTTTTATTTCAAATATTGAAGAAGCAATAAGAATAAGAACAGATGAAAAAGGTGAAAATGCTCTTTAGGAAGATATATGCTTAAAGAAATAAAAAATGTTTCTCAAATTCCCGGCGAGAAAAAGAGGCGATGGTTTTCAAGTCCTGATTTTGACCTGTTTGTCTTTTTTGAGAATGATGAAATCGTTGAATTTCAATTGAGTTATAACAAAAAAGACAAAGAGAAAATTGTCATCTGGTCAAAAGAAGTTGGTTTTTCTCATCAGGCAGTTGATGAAGGAGATCATCCGGGCAAGATAAAACGTTCTCCAATAATTGTTCCCGATGGAATTTTTAATAAAAAAGAAGTTTTAGAGGATTTTATAAAAGAATCAAAAAATATAGACAAAAATATTGTTGACTTTGTTTCTGAAAAACTTAATTCTTATTAAAAGCCTTATCAAGCCTTTTTAAGTCATGTTCGGTATGAAAAATCGATAAAAAAGCAATATCCCCTATTAAGAAAACACCTTTCTTTAAAAATTCTTTTAACTCTCTTTGAAAATTTAACTTAAGAATACCACCCTTTTGATTTTTCACAAAATCATAATTAACAGTCGGAAATTCTATCTTCTTTCTTATATAAAACTTTATCGTTTCAAGAATAGCTATGGAAAGATATGCAGGAATAACCTGCGTTTTTAAACTTTCTCTTGAAATTAAAACGGCAGAATCCATACCATTTGCTATAATATTTCCTGCTAAAACATAATCTACTTCGTCAATTGAATAAATAAAGCCTTGATTAATTCTGAAAAAAGTTCTCCCCTCATACGAACAATATTTTTTTGCCTTTATATTTTTAAAGTCTGTAAGTTCAAGATTATTATCAAATTCAAGTGGTTCAAAAATAAACAAATCAACTGATTTTTGCTTAACAGGGTAAAAAATATTTAAGTCTGGAAAGTAAAATTTGAGCAATTTAAAAAGACAACTTGAATTTACTCCAATAGATTTAAACCTGTTATTTTTTAATATCTCATAAAAACCAAAAAAAACAGAGGTATAAAACTCGATATTCTTTATAGTTGTAATTGAGGAAAAAAGCCTCACAAGTTTATAATAGAATTTATTTAAAAAGACACTTTCTGTGCCTATAGATATAGCATTCTTTATATATTTTGTGAGAACTTTGTTATTATGCCCAGCAATTACACTTCCATTGTTTAAGAAGAAATCCGTATATTTATTCATATCAATATCATAAAGATATTGATACTTTTCTTTTCTTATAATCAATGGTAATTCACTCTCCAAACCATAAGATTTTAATTTTGAAATAAATACACTTGATAGCTTTGTGCTATAATTTTCTTTTGGAAAGTCAGACATAGAATGGCTCCAACTAAAATTAAAAAAGGGGGAGAAAAATCTCCCCTCTTTTATCTTGCATATTCTATAACTCTTGTTTCTCTTATTAAAGTAACCTTGATCTGGCCGGGATATTTCATTTCATTTTCTATCCTTTTTGCTATATCCCTCGCTATCAAGTATGCCTTTTCATCATTAACAACATCACTCTTCACAAAAACTCTTACTTCTCTACCAGCCTGTATGGCATAAGCCTTTTCTATTCCCTCAAAAGAAGTAGCAATGGCTTCAAGAGTTTGAAGTCTCTTAAGATAATCTTCAAAAGACTCTCTTCTTGCACCCGGTCTTGAGGCAGATATAGCATCAGCAGCTATAACAATCGAAGACTCTATAAACTTTGCCTCAACTTCACCATGATGAGAAGCAATCGCATTAACTACACATTCTGGAAGTCCATATTTCTGTGCAACTTCAGCACCCAGAGTAGAATGAACCCCCTCACCAACAACATTTATACCTTTACCTATATCATGCAAAAGCCCAGCCATCTTTGCATAGTCAACATTAGAACCTATCTCTGCCGCTATAAGCCCACTTAAATTTGCTACTTCGATTGAATGATAATAGACATTCTGGCCATAGCTTGTCCTGTATTTCAACCTACCGATATAAGGATACAAATCTCTCGGCAGATTGATCTTGAGTTCTATACAGGCCCTCTTTCCCTCTTCAAAAATCTCCTGAGCAATATCCTTTTCTACCTTTGCAATTACCTCTTCTATCCTTGCCGGATGGATTCTTCCATCAACTATCAACTTTTCAAGTGCAAGTTTTGCTATTTCTCTCCTGTAAGGATCAAAAGATGATATTACAACAACCTCAGGAGTATCATCAATAACAAGATCAACCCCGGCAATCGATTCAAAAGCCCTTATATTTCTTCCCTCTCTACCAATAATACGCCCTTTCATTTCATCATTGGGCAACGTAATAGTCGAAATAGTTTTTTCTGCTGTAACCTCGGCCGCATTTCTTTGAATTGCGGAAACTATTATTTCTCTGGATTTCTTTTCAGCCTCTTCCTTAGCCTCTTCTTCAATCTTCTTGATATAGACCAGTGCATCCTTCTTGGCTTCTTCAAGCATCTCATTCATCAAAGCCTTTTTCGCTTCTTCTGCCGTCATTCTCGAAACTCTTTCAAGTTCCTTGATATGCTTTTCATAAGCCTTTTGAACTTCAAGAGATTTTCTCTTTACTTCTTTCTCTTCTTCTTCAATCTCTCTTTCTTTTTTCTGTAAAAATTCATACTTCTTATCCAGCATATCCTCTTTCTGAATAAGTCTTCTCTGGGATTGCTGGATTTCGTTTGATTTTTCTCTGAATTCTTCTTCTAACTTTTTTCTTTCCTCCAGAAGTTTGTCTTTTGCCTCTAATAAGGCTTCTTTTTTCTTTGTTTCCGCTTCTCTTTCGGCCTCCTGAAGAATGGTTTTAACCTTTTCTTCAGCAGAATTCAAGCGATATTTTGCAATAATTATTCTAAGCAAATATCCGACTACAATTCCTATCAAAAGAGAGGGGATAGCATATAACATTATTGAGCCTAACATAAAAATCCCCTTTTTTTCTAAAATTTTTGTTAAAAAATTAACCCATATAATTTAACTTCATTTTTAATTACTGTCAAGGAAATATTAAAAGATATTTAAAGTTGAAATCTTTCTTGAGTTAACTTAAAATATTTGTTATAATAAAGGCAAGGTTTTTATATGGATGATGAAGAGAGAATTTCTCTTATCAGAAGAGGTAATGAACTATTCAACAACAAAGACTACAAAAATGCCCTTAAAATATTCATAGCTACAGACTACAAAGATGGAATAATAAGGGTGGCTGACTATCTATATTTTGAAAAAAATGACAAAATTTCAGCTATTAAACTCTACAAAAAAGCTGGTCATCAAAAAGTAATAGATGATTTTGCCCAGAAAGCCGCCTATATCATAAGAATGATGCTTGATGAAGACAAAGAAAAAGAAAAATTAAGAAAAGAAATTGAAGAATCATTTGTAAGTGAATGGAAACCAGTAGTAATAAAACGTGAAGAAATAGAAAATCTTGACAAAAAGGAATAAATTTATGGTTTTGATGAAGGGTGATGTCGTTGCTGAAAAGATTCTTTTAAATGTTAAAAAAACAATAGAAGAAAAAAACTTATCACTTAAACTTACTGCTATCCTTGTAGGAAATGATGAGGCTTCAAAAATCTATGTCTCTTCAAAGAAAAAAGACTGTGAGAAATGTGGCATATCTTCTGATGTTATTCATCTCCCTGAAAATACAACCGAAAAAGAACTTATAAATACAATCGAAAGGCTTAACGAAGACAAAAGTGTGACAGGAATTTTATGCCAGCTTCCTTTGCCATCTCACATTGACGAAGACAAAGTTATTAATGCAATTTCATACAAAAAAGATGCTGATTGCTTTCACCCTTACAATGTAGGTAGACTATTCATAGGCAATCCAGTTGTAGAACCCTGCACCCCAAAAGGTGTGATAAAAATGCTTGAATATTACAACATAGAACTTTCTGGTAAAAGAGCTGTAGTGATAGGGAGAAGTAATATTGTTGGTAAACCTGCCTCAATAATGCTTCTGCAAAAAAATGCTACAGTAACAATATGCCACTCAAAAACAAAAAACATAGAAAAGATAACAAAAGAGGCTGACATAATAGTTATAGCTGTTGGTAAACCGCATTTCCTCAAAGCAGATATGGTTAAAGAAGGTTGTGTGGTTGTAGATGTGGGCATTCACAGGGTGGAAGACAAAACCCTTGAAAAAGGTTATAAGATAATCGGTGATGCCGATTTTGATGAAATTTCAAAAAAAGCAAGTGCTATAACCCCAGTGCCGGGTGGAGTTGGAATAATGACAAGAGCTATTCTTATGGAAAATATTTTAACCTTAGGTTTAACATATTCGGAAAAATAAATGGCAGGAAAACTATATGTTGTTGCCACACCTATTGGCAATTTGAAGGATATAACCCTGAGAGCCCTTGAAACTTTAAAGGAAGTGGATATAATAGCCTGTGAGAATGCAAATAGACATCTCAAGCTCCTTTCCCACTTTGAAATAAAAAAAAGGGTTATAGAATATTCCCCAAAGAATGAAGAACAAAGTGCAAATGGCATACTTAAACTTATTCTTGAAGGTAAAAATATAGCTCTGGTAAGCGATGCAGGCACACCCCTCATTTCAGATCCAGGTAAAAAACTTATTTCTTTACTTAAAGAAAAAGGAGTAAAAATTATCCCTATTCCGGGTGTTTCTGCCCTCACTACCATAATGTCTATTGCTAATTTCCCTGCTAAAAATATTATATTCCTTGGATTTTTACCAAAAACTGAGGGAAAAATAAAAAAAGAATTAACAAAATTCATTGATATAGAAGCTACAATAGTTTTTTTTACATCTTCATATCAGATAAAAAAAATTTTAGATATTATTAATAAAATTTATGGAAATGTCGAAATTATAATTGGAAGGGAGATGACAAAAGAAAATGAAGAATTTATACAGGGTCATCTCCAGGATATTGTAAATACTGGCTTTAAGGAACTCGGAGAATTTACTGTGGCTTTTTTAAATAATGCTAAAGATTAGACCAAAATTTTCCGAAAATAAGAATAACCCGTAGGAGGTTTTTATGGAAATTCGAGGTGTTGATGGCGTAAGAGGAATTGATAGCTCAAAGGTTAACAAAGCTCAGAGAAAAGAAAGTTTAGAAACAAGAGACATCAATGATAGTGCTGATATTTCAATGGAAGCAAAACAGAGACTTGAAGAAGAAAAGGTTAAAAGCATTATAAACAATACTCCTGATGTAAGAGAAGATAGGATTCAGGAAGTAAAAGCAAAACTTGAAAGGGGTGACTACAATAACGAAAACGTTATGAATGTTGTTGCAGAAAAGATTATGAAGGCTCTTGGCTTATAATCTTTTAAAACTCCTTTTAATATAGAGAAGTTGCCTTTTCCATTTTGAATTTTCTGTGTTCAAGGTGTGGAAAAGGCAACTTTTTTTATTTCTTATTCTTGGAAACCACGATTGAAAGTGCTGTAGTAAGTTTTAAAACACTCTGATTCAACTCTCTTATCCTTCCAGAAAGTATATATATTATGGCCCTCAAAATCTTATATCCCATCTCAGGAAAATTATTACAGAGATTGTCAAAATCAGCCTTTTTAATTTCATAAAGAAGGCATTGTGAAAGAGCTTTGACAGTTGCAGATCTCGGAGAACCAGTAAGTAATGACATTTCTCCAAAGAACGTCATCTTGCTTGCATCAAAGGTAGCAATGGATTTTTCTGTATCAAGCCATTCACTTCCTTTTCCTATTTTAAGGGTTATCTGTGAACTTACCTGAACAAGCCCCTCTCTGAAAAGAAACATCGTATTTCCTTCTTCACCTTCTGTCACTATTACTTCTCCTTCTTTCACTTTCAAAGGTTTTAAAATCTTTGAAAATTCTTCAAGCTCATTCTCAGTGAGATCCTTAAGCAAAGGAACACTTTTAAGATATTCTTTTTCACTCTTATTCATATTATCCCTTATTTTACAATAAATATATAATTATCAAGTTCTGTGATTGTATAGTCATCAGGTGGATTAATTGTTATATCATATTTCTTTTCTTCCCCACTATCTGTCATTGCTTCTTTAAGTTTTGATTTTATAAAAAGGTCTATTGCACCTTCACCTGAAAGAATATCATTAATACTTAGTTCTTTTTCGACACGAAGTATTGCAACAGGCATACATTTTTTATTTTCTCTTAAATAGTAAAATAGATCCTTGAAATTTTTATTTATAAATCTTTCTGGTATTTCTTCTATCTCTATTCTCGGATTTGCAGTGTTACCTATCAATTCTCTTACAAAAGCAGGAATAGCAGGATACGAAAGAAATGAAGAAAACAAAGCTGGGTTGAACTCTCCATTAAAAATAATCTCATTTGCTCCAGCTTTAAGAATGGGTTTTATCTTCTCATCTCTTAGAACTTCAGCAATAATCAAGATATTTTGAGTTATAGATCTTATGCTCAATATTGTTAAAATAGTTTTTTCGTCTACATCACGGGTCTCGCTTGTATTATCAGCAAGTATTATTGCGTATTTACCACCTTCGATATTGGCTCTTTTCAATGTCGTCTCTTTTGTATAATCACCATGAACAAATTTAAGATTAAAGTAGTAAAACTTTGTTTTAAGATCAAGAAATTCTTCTTCACTCATTTCATTTACAAGAACTATATTTAAGGCTGTTGTTTTGAGAAAATTTGGCAATGCTTCAAGAATTCGTTCAAGATTTGAATTTTTTCCAATTATCAAAATATGATCTTTAAAATGCACCTTTGTTAACCCCCTTCTTTCTTTTAATCTTAAATCTATTAATATTGAGGCAATAATTCCACTGAAAATTGTATAAATAGCTACACCAAAAATGATTACAAAGATTCCTATAAGCCTGCCATAAGTAGTCTTTGGAACAATATCTCCATAACCTACTGTAGGAATAGTTACAACAAGCCACCATATCCAGTCCCATAAGCTATTGAAGTTAGATGATGGCTCTCTTTTTTCCAGAAGAAATATTATAAAAGAAGCTACTATTATTATCACAAAAAACAAAAGTATAATTCTATTGCCAGGTTCTCTGAAAAAGTTTTTAAGTTTAAATAAAAAAGAAAACTTTTTCTGTTTTTTCATTTTATACTCTTATTTCACTCTCTATACCTACAAAAGCCCTATTTTCTTCTATCAAAGGTGTTATATATTCATTTACAAATTCTTCCACCTGCTTTGATGCCCTTCCCGTATAAGAATAAAAGTCAGAAATTTTCTCCCACTTTTCTTGAGAGAGTTTAAATTTTCCAGACTTTTTTAATTCCTCTATGAGGTTATAGCTTTCACCTCTTCTTATGGCTGCTACCTGTTTCATAGCGTAATCTCTTATAACTTCATGAAGTTCCTGTCTATCTCCCCCACTCTTTACAGCTTCCATAAGGATATTTTCTGTTGCAAAAAATGGCAAATTTTCTTCTAAATGTTTATTTATTACCTCTTCATACACATTGAGATCGTTCAATACCTTTTGATATATAATAAGTATAGAATCTGTGGCTAAAAAACCTTCTGGAATAGAGATTCTTCTATTTGCCGAATCATCAAGTGTCCTTTCAAGAAACTGAAAGGCAAAAGTATATGCTGCATTAAGCACATTGTTTATAACATATCTTGCAAGAGAACTCATTCTTTCACATAAGATTGGGTTTCTCTTGTATGGCATTGCTGATGACCCCACTTGCTTTTTATCAAAAGGTTCTTCAAGTTGCCACGAGTGTTGAAGTATTCTTATATCATTCGCTGCTCTGTGAGCCGATTGTGCTATTCCAGACAAAACATTGAGGATTTTAACATCCCATTTTCTTGTAATTGTTTGCCCACTAACAGGAACACTTCTTTCAAAGCCAAGTTTTTTCGATACAAGTTCATCAAGTTTTTTTACCTTTTCACTATCTTGATTAAAGAGCTCCATAAATGAAGCCTGAGTCCCTGTTGTCCCCTTTACTCCTCTTGTAACAAGATTTTGAAGGAGATTTTCAAGGTCAAGAGCATCAAGATATAAATCATAAAGCCATAAACTCATTCTCTTACCGAGAGTTGTAGGTTGAGCAGGCTGTAAATGTGTATAACCAAGAACAGGCAAATCTTTGTATTTTAAACATAGTTTTGTAAGACTATCAATAACAGTAATAAGCCTTCTTTTTATCAACAAAAGAGCTTTTTTATAGATAATAAAATCTGTATTATCAGTTACAAAGGCAGATGTAGCTCCAAGATGGATTATTCCTTTTGCTTTTTTTGCTACTTCTCCATATGCCCTTATATGACTCATTACATCATGATGTATTTCTCTTTCAATCTCCTTCGCTCTCTCAAGATTCAAATTTTCTCTATTATTTTTTAAGTCTTCTATCTCCTCATCTGAAATAGAAAGTCCAAGCTCTTTTTCTGCCTCTGCTAAAGCAATCCAGCAGTCTCTCCAAGTAAGAAATTTTGTTTCTTCTGAAAAAAGGTTAAGCATTTCTTTTGATGCATATCTTGTTTCAAGTGGATTTTGATAAATAGACATATTCTTCCTCTCACTGTTAAAATAAAAGAACGGTTATGCTCTATAAAGAAATTTTATAGACATGAACCTTCTTATCCTAAAATAAGTGGTATATCATTATCTATTATATATTGACAAAATAAAATATGTCAAGTGATAAATAAGTTCTTGTTGTGTATTGTTAATAAAAAGTATAAAAATATATTTTTATTAAAAAAGTTGAAGTTATTACTTAAAGTTGTTATGATATTTAAGAAAAAAAGTTAAGAGGTATTTATGAGATTTATTATTTTTATTTCTCTCTTTTTAATATCTTCCTGTATGGAGCAAACAAAACCGCAACATTTTAGAAAAGCAAATGAAATAAGTAGTTTGCCTTCTGAAAAAGAAAATTATGATAAAATAGAGATCGCAGTTTTTCCAAATGTTGATTTAGCTTATAAAGAGCTTATAGTTGAATTTCAGAGAGAAAATCCAGACATTAAGGTTGAAGTAAAAAGTAGAGGTTTTGGAGATCATCATTTGATGATTTTAGAATATCTTAATGCCAATAAAAAACTTCCTGATATTTTACTTGTTGAGGCTGGTTTTATTGATGGATTAAGTCCGATCTTTGAGGATCTTTATTCAGAGCCTTATAATGCAAAAGAACTTCAAGATTCTTTCTTCCAATACAAATGGAAAATGGTTTCAAAAAATGAAAATTCTATCATTGCAATTCCTCTCGACATATCTCCAGCCTGTGTATGGTATAGAGTTGATGTTTTTAATGAAAAAAATGTAAAGATAGAAGATATAAAAACCATAGAAGATCTTTACGCGGTTGGTAAGACACTTACTTATGATAAAGATAATAATGGAAAAATTGATCACTGGCTTATACCTAATGTTGAAAGTATTTATGAAATGATCTTATTTTCAAGTCAGTATAGATATTTTAATAAAGATGGAGAAGCAGATCTCAACAACCCCACGGCAGCTCTTGCAATTCAGTGGGCAAAAGAGTTCAGAAAAGCTGGATACGATGCAAATGTTAAAGAATGGACTATGGATTGGTATGACGGACTTTACAAAGGTAAATTTGCTTATAATATCTCAGGAGCATGGCTTGGATGGCACCTTGAAAACTGGATAGCCCCAGAAGCAAAGGGAAAATTCAGGGTGGCAGGATTGCCCGCATTAAATAAAAAATCAAAGCCAATGAACTTCAATAAAGGGGGTTCTTTTCTCGCAATACCAAAGAAAATATCACCAGAAAGAAAACTTCTTGCATGGAAAATTGTAAAATGGCTCACAACAAGAAAAGAAAACCAGATTTTCACATACAATAAAGCAGATACTTTACCTGCCTTTATGCCAGCATGGGAAGATAAGATTTTTGAGGAAGGTATAAGTTATATAGGTGGACAAAACCCAAGACCTTTATGGAAAGAGATGGCTCTCGATATCAAAGAATCTTATGTAAAGGTTGAAAATTTCTATGCAAGAGGCTTTCTTTATCAGGCTCTTACTGATGTGCTTTCAGACAAAAAAGATGTAAATGAAGCTCTTGAAGATGCCCAGAAAGCCTTTTTAAGAAGGTTAAATCAATTAAAATTTTAATTATTTCTCAAAAAACGAAGTATGGGTAAATTGACATTTTTAAAAATTTACTTTAATCTATAAAAAATATTTTTTGGGGAAGGGTTTATGGAGAAGGTTTTGACTAAAACTTTCAAAAGAGGTGGACTTTTATTAGATGAATCGAAGTTTACAGAACATAAATCGATAGAAAAATCTCATTATCCAAAGGTTGTTCGTATTCCATTATCTCAACACGCTGGTGCCCCTGCTAAACTCCTTGTAAAAGAAGGAGACAATGTCGAAGAAGGAGATTTAATTGGTGAGGCTACTGGCTTTATTTCTGCAAATGTTCATGCAAGCGTTTCTGGAAAAATTGTTTCAATAAAGAAAGGTAATACCTTTACACAAAAAAATGTTGATATCGTTGAGATAGAATCAGGTGGTTCAATCAAAAACTGGTATGAGTCAAAAAGAAACTATTCAAACTGGAGTAAAAAAGATTTTCTTGAAGCTATAAAAAATGCTGGTGTTGTAGGACTTGGTGGAGCTGGTTTCCCAACTCATGTAAAACTATCACCACCTGAAGGCAAAAAAATAGAAATGCTTATCATTAACGGTGCAGAATGCGAACCCTATCTTACAATTGACCACAGAATGATGCTTGAAAAAACAGAAGAAATCCTTGAAGGGATAAGAATAATCCTTAAAATTCTTTCAACAGAAAAAGCTATAATAGCAATTGAAGAAAATAAAATGGATGCATACAATAGTTTTTTAAACCTTCTTGCTGGAGAACATAATATTAAACCCGTCCTGCTTAAAACAAGATATCCACAAGGGGGAGAAAAACAGCTTATTCAGGCTGTTATTGAGAAAGAAGTCCCAACGGGCGGACTTCCAATGGATGTAGGAGTCGTTGTAGAAAATGTTTCAACTGTATATGCAATATATGAAGCTGTAGTTTACGGTAAGCCTTTGATAGAAAGAGGTATAACTTATACAGGTGAAAATCTCCCAAACGCTGGAAACTACAAAGTAAGAATAGGAACTCCTGTCCAGAATCTTATAGAGGACCTCGGGAAGCCTGAGAATTATGATTACATAATAGCTGGTGGTCCTATGATGGGAGTAGAAATTTTAGATACTTCTTTGCCCATTATGAAAGGAACAAGTGGCATTGTTTTTCTACCAAAAGCAAAAACCTATAAAGTGGCTAATGACCCTTGTATAAGATGTGGCAGATGCGTAAGTGTATGCCCTATTGGACTTGAACCAACTGAAATTGCAAGCTATGTTGATAATTTCCTTATAGATGATGCCGTTAAGTTAGGTCTTATGGATTGTATTGAATGTGGTTGCTGTGCCTATAGCTGTCCGTCTTCTATTCCACTTGTTGGTTTAATGAGATATGGAAAGGAATTTTACAGAAGAAAGATGGCTTCACTTAAGAAATAAGTGAATCAAACAAAATTTCCTTTATTTTTTCTTTAAGATAAAAAGGTGAATTTTTTGCGTTATACCAGTTTGGAATCTTGTTTAAGTAGTGATAGGCTTCTTCATAGTCCTTTCTTTCAATAAGACATATTGCCATATTGTAGATCGCCTTTGGATTTTTTGAAATCGAAATTGCTTTTTCAAAATTTTTTATTGCCTTATTTATTTCTCCTATCTGAAAATAGCAGATGGCAAGGTTATAGAATGCTTTATCAAACAGTGGTGCAAACTCTATGGCTTTTTCATAGTTTTCTATAGCCTTTATGTATTTTAGTTGATTTAAATAGATATTGCCAAGATTATAATATAGAACTGGATTTGTATTAAAAACTCCAAGAAGGAAATTAAGATAATTTTTTGATTTTTCATACTCCTGAAACTGATATAGTTTTTGAGCAAGTAATAACATTATTCTTGAGTCTTTTTTTGCCATTTCAAGTATAAGAGGATTATTCAATGCCTCTTTAATTGTGTCATCTGTGCCAGCACTAAAGCATATCTCAAGATAATCAAGATATAGATCATTGTTCTCTGGGTTGTCTTTAAGCAACGTTTTTGACTGAATTAAAGCAAGGTGGTATCTTTTTGATAAATAATCAAGAATTATTGAAGCTCTTTGTTCCTCAAGGGGAAAATCATACGATAACCCAAAATATTTCAATCTATCCTTTATTGTTTCTTCTAAGTTTTTTATTTTGCCAAATTTTGCAAGCTCTTTTATTGCAAAAATTTTTATAAAATAGTGTTCTTCTTCAAGCATTCTATCAAGTATATCATAAACCTCATTGAAGTCACCTTCCATATATTTTGCCCAGTAAACAGAGTAAAAACCAAAACCTTTAATATCTTCTCTATTACTTTCATAAAGTTTAGAAATTTTTTCATAATTGTTGCTTAAGAGTTGTAGATATAAATAGTAGGCAAGACCTTTTTGATTTTTTTCTTGTTTATACGAATTAAAGAAATAATATTCACTGTCCTTGAATAGATTATTGAGAAAAGCATCTTTTCCTTTATAGAACAAAGTGTTGTTTACAATCATTTCCATAATTTGTTAAATACCCTTGAATTAAAATGTCTTCTCCTATATTTTCGGAAGAAAAATCAATGATTTTAACAGCTTCACACATATTTTCTTTGCCTTTGCCACTCAAAAGTGGAATACCATTTCCGAGAAGCATCTTTGGAGCAATAAACAAAAAGATTTTATCAACCAGTCCTTCATTGAAAAGTCTATAAAAAACCCTGCTTCCCCCCTCTACAAGAATTGAAGAAATATTTCTCTTTCCAAGTAAATCAAAAATAGCCTTAAAGGATAGATCTTCTTCATCAAACTTAATAAAATCCTTATTAAATTTTTTGCAAATATCTATAAAAGTCTTTTTCACCTTTGCACCTACAACAAACAAAGTTGGAAGATTGTCACTCATTACCTTATATTTCTCTGTGGTTAAACCCTCTGGATCAATAATAACTCTCAGGGGGTCTTTGTGTTTATTCTTTATTCTTACCGATAATTCTGGGTCATCTCTCAAAACCGTCCCAACTCCAACAAGAATAGCATCCATTCTATTTCTTAACCTTTGAACAAAATCCCTGCTTTTTTCACAACTTATCCACTTTGAATCCCCATTAGAAGTGGCAATGTTTCCATCAAGCGTAATAGCCGCCTTCGCATAGATAAAAGGCTTTCCAGTCGTAATATACTTAAAAAAATCTTCATTTAAATTCAATAATTCTTTATGATGATAAAGGGTAAATTCAACCTCAATACCAGCCTTTCTTAGCATTTCAATGCCTTTACCTTTTACCTTCGGATTTGGATCCTTCATTCCAACAACAACCTTCTTAACCCCTGCATCAATCAATGCCTTTGCACAGGAAGGTGTCCTTTTGCCTTCATACTCTACACAGGGTTCTAAGGTAACATATACCGTAGAGCCTTTTGCTTTATTCCCCGCCTGCTTCAAAGCTACAATTTCAGCATGGTCAAAGCCCGCTTTTTCTGTTGCCCCTCTCCCAATAATTACACCATCTTTTTCTATTATACATCCAACTGAAGGATTGGGAGAGGTAAGCCCCTTAACCTTTTCAGCAAGTTTTATAGCCTCTAAAAAAAATTTTTTCTTTTTCATAAATTTTTTTCTCCACCATTCCGATTTTTTATGCACAGGTTGTGCATTAATGTGCAAAACTCTGTTTTTAAATTAGAAAATTTTTAGACTTTTTATTTTAAAAAATTATTTGAAGTTAGTCAAATGTCAAGTATTTGATGTTTTTTCTTTGATTTTAATTCATTGTAATATAATAAATTAAAAATATTTTTATTTCAAGAAATATTAAGGGTTTATTAAGAAACTTTTTAAATTTTTTGTGTGCAGAAAAAAGTCCCCATAAATCAAGCAATTTCAAGGAACTTTTTTTTACTTGAATTTTTGTTTAAAAGTTAGTTATAATATTGCACTTTTAATTTACGAAAATTTTATAAAGCTAAAAGAGGCGGATTATAGGATTTTAAGTTATTTAATGGAAAAGAAATATTCCCTGTTTTAAGGTGGCAGGGTTTAACGGCTTATTAAACCCGACCACCAATATTTTATGGGTGGTATTTTTATTTGTCAAAAAGTATGGGGAGTTATTAAAATGGAAAGTGGATGGGTCATC
>FQKF010014962.1_pt1 | contig 17858 bp, 20 predicted proteins | sample 1504521 | NCBI WGS metagenome assembly FQKF01 (sample SAMEA4475357, study PRJEB15587) | soil metagenome | biome: Soil; feature: Field | place: India | collected 2015-03-11 | depth 0 m
AGCAACTGGAAAATTTAAAAAAACAGAAATCCGAATCTGAACAAATACGGGAAAAACTTGCCCTTCTATATCTTCAGACAAAGCAGTATAACAAAGCTTCAGAGGAAATCAATTATCTACTTTCTAAACATCCTGGAGATTTAAATTTAATGTATTATCTATCACTCATTTATATTGAAAATGAGAGATACAGTGAAGCAGAAAATTTATTAAAAAAAATTATTCAAATTAATCCTAAACAAGTAAATGCCTTTTTAAATCTTGCAACCCTTTATATCAAAAAGAAAAAACTTAATGAAGCTTTGAACATTTACGATGAAATTCTTCAATTCTCTGATGATATACCCGATATCTATGTTTATGCCACGGAAATTGCGATGGATTTAAAAAATTATGAAAAAGCAAAAACTTATGTAGAAAGAGCTCTTAATAAATTTCCCGATAATCCTGATATAAATTTTATAGCAGGTGTTTTATTCGATAAATTAGGAAATTTTGATGAAACTGAAAAACTTATGAAAAAAGTTATCTCCCTTAAGCCAGACCATGCAGAAGCTCTTAATTACCTTGGTTATAGTTATGCAGATAGGGGAATTAACCTTCAAGAAGCCCTATCCTTAATTGAAAAGGCTATAAAATTAAAACCTAACAATGGCTATTATCTTGATAGCTTAGGGTGGGTTTACTTCAAACTTGGCAATAAAGAGAAGGCTGTGCACTATATGCTTGAGGCAATAAAATATGTTAAAGATGACCCTGTAATTCTCGAACACCTCGGCGATATATATATGTCTCTAAAGCAGTATAAAAATGCCTTTGATACATGGCAGGAAGCTATGAAATATCATGAAAAAGAACCGGGTTTAAAGGAAAGAATAGAGGGTAAAATAAAGGAAATACAACCATATCTTAAACAATAATGCTTACCATAAAAACACCAGCTAAGATAAACTGGTCTCTTTCTGTTTTAAAAAAAAGAACTGACGGTTATCACGATATAATCTCACTTATTCATTCTATAGATTTATACGATACATTGGTATTCGAGGAATCTGAAGTGATAGAGATTGTTTGTAATGCTCCTATCAAAATAAAAAATAACCTTGTATATAAAGCAGCAAAAGTTTTAGCAAATTATGCAGGAATAAAAAAAGGCATAAAAATAACTATCAAAAAGGACATTCCCATTGGAGCAGGATTAGCTGGTGGTAGTTCTGACGCAGCTGCTACTCTTAAAACTCTTAATGAATTTTGGAATATAAATTTAAGTTCAGAAGAACTTATTCAATTAGGTAAATCCTTAGGCAGTGATGTTACTTTTTTCTTCCATCTTCCAATTAGCATTGTAGAAGGGAAAGGGGAGATAATAAAGCCTCTTGAAATTAAAAAATCCTATAATCTTTTATTAATAAAACCCCCTTTTAGTGTTTCTACAAGATGGGCATATGAATCTCTTGGAATAAAAAGCCAATTGACAGAAAATTATGAAAAGATAAATAATAATATTTGGCATTTATATGACCTGCTTTGCAAGGGAGTTCTTGACAACATCTATCTCTGGAATGACCTTGAAAAGCCAGTAATTAGGAGATATCCGGAGATAGATAGATTGAAAAAAAGATTATTAAAAGCAGGAGCTAAATTTAGCCTAATGAGTGGAAGTGGATCAACAGTTTTTGGTCTCTTTAAAAGTAAAGAGGAAGCTTTAATTGCCTCTGAAGGATTTGATGGATATTGGGTAAGAGTTGTACAAACTCTTGTTTCCTGATTTTAAAAAGGATTTTATAAAAATATTTGGGGAGTCGCCAAGCGGCAAGGCAGCGGATTTTGGATCCGCCATTCGCAGGTTCGAATCCTGCCTCCCCAGTGAATATAAAAACCCTCTGCAAGAGGGTAATTTTTATTTTTAGGAGATACGAAAATGCCAGATGGAATTCGTCTGATTACAGGAAATGCTAATCCTGAACTTGCACAAAAAGTTAGCAACTATCTGAATATACCTATTACAGAAACTACAGTTACCACCTTCAGCGATGGCGAAATAATGGTTCAGATTAAGGAAAACATAAGAGGTTCAGATGCCTTTGTAATTCAACCCACCTGTACACCAGTAAATCAAAATCTCATGGAACTGCTATTAATTATAGATGCCCTTAAAAGAGCTTCTGCAAGAAGAATTACAGCCGTTATACCCTACTACGGGTATGCAAGACAAGACAGAAAAGTGCAACCAAGAGTACCCATATCTGCAAAACTTATAGCTAATTTGATTACTATTGCTGGGGCAAATAGAGTTCTTGCAATAGACCTTCATGCTGGTCAAATTCAAGGTTTTTTTGATATTCCTGTAGACCATCTTCTTGCCATACCGGTAATTTTAGATTATCTAAAAAGAAACAATCTCCTTGACAATATAATAGTAGTTTCTCCTGATGCAGGAGGAACCGAAAGGGCAAGAGTTTTTGCTAAAAAAATTAATGCTCCTCTGGCAATTGTTGACAAAAGAAGAGACGCTCCCAACGTATCAAAGGTTATGCATGTAATTGGTGATGTAAAAGATAAAGATGCTTTGCTTATTGATGATATGATAGATACGGGAGGAACAATTACTCAAGCTGCATCAGCTTTGAAAGAAAAGGGTGCAAAAAGAGTTTTTGCTGCCGCAACACATGGCGTTTTATCTGGTCCTGCTATTGATAGACTAAATGCCTCTGTATTAGAAAAAATTATTATTACAGACACAATTCCAGCTACAGATAAAAGAGAAAAATGCCCTAAAATAGAAATACTCACTGTAGCTCATCTTTTAGGTGAAGCGATAAAGAGAATTAACGAGGAAACATCAATCAGTTCATTATTTGTTTAAAGGAGGATTTAAATATGGAAAAATTTGTTCTTAATGTCTTAGAGAGAGAGAAAAAAGGAAAAGGTGCAGCAAGGCAACTAAGACGCGAAGGTTTTATTCCCTGTATTATCTATAAAAGTGGCCAATCCGCACCTATCCAGATAGCTTCAAAGGAAATACTACCTTTTATGAACATTGCTATAAGGGAAAAGCTGTTTGTAACTTTGAAATTTAATGAAGGGGAAAAACAAGCAATACTTCAGGATTATCAAGTTGATCCAATTACTGGCAAATTATTGCATGTTGATTTCATGGAAGTAAGCGCAACAGAAAAAATTAGAGTAACTGTTCCTGTTGTGTTAATGGGAGAACCTATAGGAGTAAGGCAAGATAAGGGAGTTCTTCAGCATGGTATATCTGAAATTGAAATTGAAGCTATTCCTGAAAAGATACCTGGTCATATAGAAGTAGACGTTTCTCAGTTAGAAGTGGGAGACGCAATCCATGTAAGAGATATAAAATTTGAAGAAGGTATAAAAGTTCTCTCCGAGCCTGATGAAGTTATAGCTACAGTCACAGTTGAAGCTGAAGAGGCTGAAATATCAATACCTTCTGCAGAAGAAACAGTAGAACCAGAAGTGATAAAGAAAGGTAAAAAAGCTAAGGAAGGAGAAGAGGAATAATTCATTGAATGACTCTTATAGTTGGCTTAGGGAATCCGGGAAGGAAATACAGTCAGACAAAGCATAATGTAGGATTTATGGTAGTTGATAAATTGGCAGATAAATATGACCTAAAGTTTAATGAAAAAGATGATTATTTGATAAGTCTGGGAATTATTGAAGGTAAAGAAGTGACTTTGATAAAACCCTTAACTTATATGAACCTAAGCGGCAGAGCTGTTAGGAAAATAGCTAATGAAAAAATCTTAGAAAACCTTCCCCATTCTATAATAGTCATACATGATGATCTTGATTTACCCTTAGGTAAAATCAAAATTAAAAAAAATGGCTCTTCGGGTGGCCATAAGGGAGTGCAGTCAATAATTGATAACATAGGAACAAAAAATTTTATTCGTGTAAAAATTGGTATTGATAAAGAAATAGGAACAGATGTTTCTGACTATGTATTAAGTCCCTTTTCCAGGGAACAAAAAGCCATAATAAAAAATAAAGTTTTACAAGCAGTAGACTCTATTGTTACAATACTTATTGAAGGTGTTGACAAGGCAATGAATATTTATAATAAAGAGGAGTACTGATGTTATTACTTATTACCGCTTTCTTACTCTTTATTATACCAGACACCTCCTATGCCTGGGGACCTCTCACACATGCTTATCTTTCTCAACAAATATTTAATCTATCTCACCTTATACCAATATCATTACTTCCTGTTATAAAAACTTATAGAGATTACTTCATATACGGTAATATCCTGCCTGACACAGTAATAGGGAAGAAATATCTTCCTGATGAGAAAAATCCCCATTCATGGAAAACAGGATTAAATCTTCTTCAAGAAGCAAAAACCTCTGAAGAAAAAGCCTTTGCCTATGGATTTTTAGCTCATTTAGCAGCGGATGCGATACTTCATCATGATATAATAAATCTCAATCCATTACAACACATGATTTTTGAACTAAAGGCTGACAGAATAGTTGATAGGTTTTATTGGTTTCAAATAATGACAATAAATAAAAAAGTAAGAAGAGTAAGTGACAAATTACTTGAACAAACGATGGTAAATCCTGTTGTTCCTATAAAAACCTCAAATAAAATTTATAAATCCCTAATTTTTCTCTCTGCCTTCAATATGGGCGAATTAAAAAACCCTCAAGTCTTTGATACTTTTCATCTAAAATCTCTCACTGCTATGCTGGAAGTTTTAAATCATGGAGAAAAGGCGAATATTATAAACCTTCCACCCCATCAGTAAAAAATAAAAAAAATCTATATTTTGAAGACCTAGTATTGATTAATATGTTCTTGTGAAATAATTAAATCTGTTAATTCTTGTTTTAAGAAGGTTAGGATCTAAAGCAGTTAAAGGGACTTTTTCTTTAACATTATTAATTCTATCCTCTATTTTAGGGTGTGTTTTAAAAATTCCTCCATTGGAGCTATATTTTTTCATTCTTTCAAGAACATTTACTAATGCATTAGGATTATATCCTGCTTTGGCTAAATAATATAAAGCCTTTTCATCTGCTAAAAATTCCTGTGTCCTGCTATATCCATTCACCACAAGAGTTCTCATAATATCCTCTACTGAGCCTTCAAAAATGTTTACAAGTCTAACTAATTCTTCAGAGCCATACTGTCTTGCTGCTTTTGTTCCGATAATTGTAAGTGCCTCTGTCCATCTGGCCTGTTTAATTGAATTTATGCCATCACGATTGTTTATATGAGCAAGTTCATGAGCAATTATAGAGGCAAGTTCATCTTCTGTCTGAGCAATCTGAAGCATTCCTTTAGTTATCAGTATTATGCCTCCTGGGCAGGCAAAGGCGTTAACCTCATTGGTATTTAATACTGCTAGATGGTATCCTCCGAAAGTATAGGGTTTTTCAGAATGTAGGACAAGCGTCTTACCTATTAAATTTACATATCGATTAAGGTTTGCATTCTCGTAAAGAGGATAGTATTGTAAAAGTCTCGCTGCAACAGCTCTACCTATAAAATACTCTTCCTCATCAGATATGGGTCTTGATGCTTTTTCTGTAGCTTGAATAGTGGTAAAGGTCATATCAATTGCTTTACCAATATCTACAGTTTTACAGGAAAAAAGGCATAATAAAGCAAGCAGTATGGCGTATAATTTTATATTCATTGCGGCTCTAAAAGTCCTCCAGTCTTAATAAAATATATTAACTCATTTTCAGCTAATTCATATTTCTCAATTCTGTCTACAAGATCATATCTCATTTGAGGATATTTATTCTTATAGGCTCTTTCAACTTCTGGATTAAATCCCTTGCCTGCAAGAGTTATTTCGCCCTCTGATGCAGACTTAGATGGAGAATATCCTGAATAAGATGAAACAACCCTCTTTTCAACAGCAGTGTTATGGATATATCCTGATATGTTCCTAAATTTTACCTTATACCAATCCTCTTCTTTGTTGACAACATTAAGTCTATCACCATATTTTACGAGAGCTTTTACTTGAGAGAAAAATTTGGGAGATTCCCTTATAGCATTTTCTTTTGTTATAACAGTAACTGTCTCTGCCCACGAAGTGGTAATAAACAAAAAGCATACAGCAACAATTTTAAAAACAAATTTAAGATTCATTTTTCTTCAATTTTAACAATAAACCAATCTTCTGTCAATTGCTCCATTTTACTGTACTTTTCTATGAAATTCAAATACAGGCGGGAGGGAAAATCTTCTGGTAGTTCTTTTAATATAGCTTTAAATATTTCTCTTGCTTCATTCCATTTTTTTTCTTTATAAAGTGAATAAGCTGTTTTAAATTTTTCAGTTAACAACCATGCTGCAGAGTTTTCATCCATTCTTTTACCCAGTATCTCGTATATCCTTAAAGGTTTATCTCTTCCCTTAACTTTTATAAATCCTAATTCTCTTGCAATAAAATCATCTGAAATCTTAGAAAAAGTAACTTCGCTAATTATTATTCTTGTTCTAAAGAATTTATTTGCTGACTCAAGTCTTGAAGCTATATTTACTGTATCACCAATCACAGTATAATTAAACAATCTATCACTACCTATATTACCTACTACAGCATCTCCTGTATGAATTCCAATTCTTATTTTTAGTGCTGACAATCCTTTTTCTAAAAACTGTTTACTTGTCTCTTCAACAGATTTAATACATTCTATAGCAGCATTGCAAGCATTAGTCTCATCTCCATCTGTTTTTAAAGGTGCTCCCCAGAATGCCATTATGCAGTCACCAATATATTTATCTATGACTCCAGAATGCTTAATAACCACTTCAGTCATTGAATTAAGCGCACTATGAAGCATTATTGCTGTGTCTTCAGCTGATAACCTTTCCGAGAGTGTAGTGAATCCCTCTATGTCTGCAAAAAATACTGTAACCGTTTCCCTCCTTCCACCAGGTGCTATAGATTCAGGATGTTCTAACAAGTAATCAACAATTCTTTTATCCATATACTGCATGAAAGTTCTTTTTATAAAACTCCTTTGTTTTCCCTCTGTGGCATAACTATAAAGAAGGGTGACTATAGAACTAAACATAAGACATGTAAAGGAAGGTAAAAAATGAAAGTATATAGAAAATTTGAATAAAATGCTAACAATAGAAATTAAAAACAATCCTACAAGTAAAAAAACAAAAAGGTTCACTTTAAGGTAATGTTGCTTTAGAAAAATACAAGGAATTAACAGGGATATCAAAAAAATAATTATATAACTCAAAAAATTTGGTGTTGTTTTAATAAAATTTTTGTTAACTAAATTTTCATAAGCTATGGCATGAATAAAAACGCCTGGTGTTTTTGAAGACACAGGAGTAGGTTTAAGGTCAAAAAGTCCTGCTGCTGTGAAACCTATAAAAACAGTTTTATCCTTAAAAAATTCCTTTTTAATTTTTGATTTATTATCCTTTAGAGTAGACGCCTCAATAAGCTCTAAAAAAGAAAAAACAGAGAATGGATTTTTTTCCTTTGAGTATTTTAAAAGCAATTTCCCTTTAATTAAAGGAATTTTTTTGCCCTCTGTGCTAATATCTTCAGATTTAACTTGAAAAACATTTTTCTGAATAAAATAACTCACTGTAAAATTAGGGATTAAATATTCCTTAACCTTGAAAAATAAAGGCATTCGTCTGTAAATTCCATCTTCATCAGGAAGAATGCTTACATTTCCAAGTCCTTTTGCAGCTCTCTTAAAATCATCTATCGGGAAAATCACAGAGTTATATTCCTCGTATACAGGAATTTGATTAGAATAATCTATTTTTTTTACATACTCTTCATCAAATTCTCTTTTTTCCTTTGAGACAACAACTGGCAAATAAACATTTCCTGCCTTTTTTATTGCCTCTGCAAGAATTTTGTCATCCTCTACTCCATAGGATGAATATTCGGTAAAAAGTATGTCTAAAAAAACCGCATCAGCCTCTGAAAGATATTCTATTACTGGAGCATAAATCTGCCTTGGCCATGGCCAGACTATTCCTTGCTTACCTAATGCTTCAATGCTTGATTGATCTACATAGATAAGGCAGATATTATCATATTTTTTGTTAGAACTTACATATATTGAAAGCAAATCGTAAACTTTGAGTTCAAAGAGATTCCAGATTCCTGAAAGAAAAAATAGAGAAGAAAAGATAAAGGAACAACTTGCAAGAATCAAAGTTTTTTTTAATATCTTCTTCTGCATTATTTAATCTCAGACATAACAGTCCGCGTCATTATGCATTTTTTCAATTTTCCTTTCTCTAAACAAAAAATTCATATCAGTTATACCAGTTGATAACCCCTTTCTTAAACCTAATGGTAAATATAATACTTGCCTCATTCTCTAAAGCTCTACTGATTTTTTAAATTTCTATAATCTTGCCACTTCTGAGAATTTCTATATTATAGACAGATTGTTTCTGAAAATCTCTTTCAATTTCTTTTCGATAATAAGGCTTTACATGGGTTATATATAATCTTTTTGGTAAATAACTAAATTTTGATAAGTCTTCAAAAAGCAATTTAGGAGTTAAATGTCCTGTAATCTGAGCAATTTTCTTCATTTTATCAGGGAAAGAAGATTCAATAATCAATGCATCTAAAGCTATGTGAGATAAAGCTTCCCATGTCTGTTTTGTAGGACCCGTATCTCCTGTGTAAAATAAAAACTTATTGCCTTTTTGCACAAGATAACCCACTGCTGGAACTGTATGATTTACTGGGAATGCTGTTATTTTTAAACTGTTTATTGTAACAGTAACTCCTGCCTTTATTTTTTTAAGCTTTATGACAGAGTCTTTTTCATTGGGTATTACTGTAAAATCAGGCCAGAGTCTATGATTGAGTAGATGCTTTTTTATGTCATCAATAACTTCTTTTATTGAAAAAACTGTTATTTGTGACTTTTTACGACTTAAAATGATGTTGTCTGCAAGAAATGGGATGTCTCTTATATGGTCAAGATGGGCATGAGTTATAAATACGTATTTTATTTTTTGCTGTTCTTTTAAGTCTAAAGAATTTGTAACGCCTCCAGCATCAAAAAGAATTGTTTTGTCTAAAAGAAATGATGTAAGATGCTGTCCAGGAATATCCGAACCAGAAGCTCCAAGAACTTTAATTTTCATTTTTTCTTAGCTCTCCTTTTTCAAATACTTTTATAAAGGATGCGACTACAATAGGGTCAAACTGCTTTCCTGCTTCGCTTTTTAGTTCTGAAAGCGCTGTTTCAAAGGAAAGTCCTTTTCTGTAAGGCCTGTCTGTTGTCATAGCATCAAAGGTGTCAGCAACAGCAATAATCCTTGCAATAAGAGGTATTTCTTTTCCTTTAAGTTTTTCAGGATAGCCTGTGCCATCAAATTTTTCATGATGATACTTTACTCCTGGCAGGATAACATCAAGTTTTTTAACATGTTGCAATATCTCGGCACCATATATTGTATGGGCTTTTATTATTGCATACTCTTCATCTGTTAGTTTTCCCTCTTTAAGTAAAACTATATCTCTTATGCCAATTTTACCTATGTCATGAAGAATTGCTGTAAGTTTGAGCCTTTCCATTTCACCCTTATCAAGTCCCATCTCTTTTCCTATGGCAATAGAGTAATCCATAACTCTTTTTGTATGTCCACCTGTATAAGGGTCTCTTTTTTCAATTGTATCTGCCAAAGCAAAAACAATTTCATAAAAAGTTTCTTTTAGTTCATTATAAAGTTTTGCATTTTCTATTGCCACAGCAACCTGATTAGCAAGTGCTTTCAATAATTCTGTATCATAATCATTAAAAGAACCGTTAATTTTATTTATTGCTTGCAAAACTCCAATAAGTTTATCTTTTGAGACCACTGGAAGACATATCATTGATTTTGTAATAAAACCGCTCTGTTCATCAGCTTTTTTAAAAAATCTCGGATCATTCTGGACATCATTTATTATCAAAACTTCTTTATTTAAAGCCACCCATCCTGCAATCCCCTGTCCAAGTTTAAGTCTAATAGTTTTAATTTTATCTGCCTTTTCACCAATAGCTACATCAAAATAAAGTTCTTTAGTATTTTTATCGTAAAGAAGAAGACTTCCCGCTTCACTATTTGTTATCTTGATTGAAGCCTCAATAGTTCTTTTTCTTATCTCCTCTATTTCAAGGGATGAATTAATTATTGTAGAAAACTCAAGAATCTGTTTTAGGTGTTCTGAACGAATTTTGTCTTCTACATTCATTGAAATTTATTATACCAACTAAATTAATGAATCACAAGTAAGGGTAATTTTTAGATGAAATAAAAAAGGGGAGCTTTTGCTCCCCCTTAAAAAATAATAGAAGAAAATTACTTCACAAAAGGATTTGCGTAGAAGGTAATAAGAACAAATACGAGAACATAAATGACGAGAGACTCAATCAATGCAAGACCTACGATAAAGAGTGTCATGAGCTTTCCGGTGACTCCAGGGTTTCTTGCAGAACCTTCAAGAATACCTCTCAGACCCTGTCCCATTCCAGCTCCGCCACCACCAGCTGCAGCACCAAGTCCGATTAATGCGCCAGCTGTTGCCCATCCATAGTAATTGAGCTTTGCTGGGTCTGAATCAGCAGCAAATACTGCTGATGCAGTCAATACAACAACAAGAGCGGCAAGAAGGACTACGAAAAATTTTCTCATTATACTTCCCTCCTTTCTTCGTTGATATTAGTGAGACTCTTCAACTGAGCCTGCTATATAAACAGCTGTTAGTAACATAAAAACGTATGCCTGTAATACGCTGACCAAAGTACCTAAACAGAGAAATGCTACTGGAACTACTAGCGGAGCAAGAATTCCAAGAACCATTAACAAAAGATGCTTACCAAACATGTTACCAAAAAGTCGGACACCAAGAGTTAAGGGTCTCGCTAAATGGGTTATCCATTCAACAACAAACATAAACATCATAAATGGGATTGCGTAAATACTTCTTATAGGACCAAGAAAGTGCTCAAGATAACGAATTCCATGAACCTTAAAGCCCATGAACTGATAGATGAAGAACACAGGTATTGCCATGGAAAAGGTTACATTAACATTGGAAGTTGGGGATTCAAAGCCTGGAATAAGACCAAATAAATTGCATACTAAGATATAAACAAAAAGTGTGCCTAAAAGAGGCAAAAATTTATCTCCCCAGTGCTGTCCAATGCTCATCAAAGCCTGTCCCCTTAAAAATTCCATGAGTATTTCCATGACATTCTGAATTCCTGCTGGAACCATCTTAAGATTATTTTTCACAACGAGAGCTACAATAATAATAATTCCCATAGCTAACCAGGAATAGCTAACATAAGGCGGGATAGAAGGGAATAACATGTGCAAAAAAGTTGGTGCTTCCACGCTAAGCCTCCTTTCTAAAAATAGTTTAAGTTATATTACACAAAAAGTTTTCAAATGTCAAGAGGTAAATTAATATAATATATTTATGTTAGAAATTTCAAAAATTTCCAATCTTCCGGGAGTATACATTTTCAAAGACAAAAAAGGCAAGGTTTTATATATAGGAAAGGCAAAGAACTTGAAAAACCGTATTCGCAGTTATTTAAACAAGGATGAACTTGACCCAAGAAAGTCAAAAATGATGGGAATGGTACATGATTTATCTTATATTGTAACTTCAAATGAATTTGAAGCTTTAGTCCTCGAGGCAAATTTAATAAAACAATATAAACCTCCTTTCAACATACTTCTTAGGGACGATAAAAGCTTTCCTTATCTTAAAATTAACATTAAAGAGGAATGGCCTAAAATAGAGGTTGTTCGAAAAATAAAGAAAGACGACAACCTATACTTCGGACCATACGTTCCTGCTCAATCAATGTGGGAAGCCCTATCATTTATTCGTAAAAATTTTCCCATACGAACCTGTAAATACAATCTAAATAAATCCATGAGACCCTGCGTACAGTTTCAGATGAAAAGATGTCCTGCACCCTGTGCGGGTAAAATTTCAAAGGAAGAATATCTAAAGGGTGTGGAAACAGTCATAATGTTTCTTAAGGGTCAAAAAAAAGAACTTTTAGAACAATTAAAAAATAAGATGCTAAAACTAAGTGATGACTTAAAATTTGAGGAAGCTGCAAAAATTAGGGATCAGATTAAAAGACTTGAGAGAATCTTTGAGCAACAAAGAGTTGTATCTCCTAATATGCAAAACTTAGATGTGATAGGAATCTATATAGATAAAATGAGAGTGTCCGTTAATGTTATTTTTGTAAGAAATGGTGTATTGGTTGGTTCAAAAAATTATCTTATTAAAAAGGCAATTTTCGATAACTTTTCAGAATTGACACTTTCCATTCTACAATCTCTTTATTCAAAAGAAACACTTATACCGCCAGAGGTAATTTTACTTGAGAACCTCCCTGAAAATAAAAGGGAAATAATAAAATGGCTTGCCCAAATAGGTGAAAAAGAGGTTAAGATAAAAACTCCAGAGAAGGAAGATGAAAAGGGACTTCTTGAAATGTCCATTAAAAATGCCAAAGTTCACCTAAATCATCACATATCCCCTTCTGAAACATCTTTAGATGAGATAAAGGAGAGATTAAAATTAGATGAGACACCTCGAAGGATAGCAGCCTTTGATGTATCTACACTCTTTGGAACACACTCAGTAGGTAGCTTTATCTATTGGGAAGAAGGGTCATTTAACAAAAAATATTACAGACATCTAAAAATTAGGGAAACAGAGGGAATAGACGACTATGCCTCGATGAGAGAGATTGTGATGAGAATTATAAGGCATTTTGACGCTGATGGGGGTATTCCAAAACCTGACATAGTTTTAATTGATGGAGGCAAGGGGCATTTAAATGCAGCAATTAGAGTAATAGGAGAAATTAAGGAAAAATTAAAATTTTTTGCTATAGCAAAGGACCCAGATAGAATAATCTCCTTTGACATGGAAGAAATTTCTCTTGAAGATAAGAAACCTTCCTCTCTTTTGCTAAAAAAAATAAGAGATGAAGCCCATAGATTTGCCATAACTTACCATAAGAAGTTGAGAGCAAAATCTCAATTTGAATCAGTTCTTGAGAAAATTCCTGGAATTGGTAAAAAAAGAAGGCTAATTCTTCTCAGACAATTCAAGAGCCTATCAAAAATCAAAGAAGCCTCTCCTGAAGAAATTGCAAAATTACCAAGTTTTAATGATAATTTAGCAAAAAAAGTTATTGACTTTTTGAAAAAATGATACAATAAAACATGGATAAGGTTCTTATAACAGGCGGTACAGGCTTTGTAGGCAGATACGTAGTCAAGGAAGCTTTAAAAAAAGGCTATGAAGTGCATCTTGTAGCAAGAAATCCCTTTAAAGTACAAAAAATCTTCTCTGAAGGAGTAAAGTTTCATCTTTTAGATGACTTTTCAAAAAAAGATGAACTAAGAAAGATAATAGATGCAATAAAACCTGATTATCTTATCCATCTGATAGGAATAATTCAGGAGATTAAATCTAAGGGTATTACTTTTGAAAAAGTTCATTACGAATATTCAAAAACTCTCTATGAAATACTAAGAGAAATACCGCCTAAAAAAATAATCCACATGAGTGCTTTAGGTGTTGATGAAAAGGCTCCTTCAAAATATCATATAACAAAACTCTTGGCAGAAAAGGAACTATTAAAAAGCGGCATACCCTACGCAATTCTTCGACCCTCTTTTATCTTAGGACCAGAACAGCTACTCTTTGCCAGACTAAAACCTATGCTGGAAAAATTGCCTTTGCTAATCTTCCCAGATATAGGAGGATATAGATTTCAACCTGTTGATGTTAGAGACGTAGCTGATTGCTTCATAAAGGCAATTGATTTTAAAGAAAAGGCTGTTTTTGAACTATGCGGTAATGAAAGAGTAAGCCTTAGAAATATTGTTAGCGATTTTGTAAATTATATAGGTAAAAAGGTAATATTTATGCCCTTTCCCAACTCACTTTTAAAAATTTTTGCCTCAGAACAGTATAAAATGATGTGGCGTGATAATATATGTGACAGTTCTAAGGATGTTTATCCTATCCAAAGACTTATAAAAAGAGAGCCCATTTCTTATAAAGAATCAATAAAATGGTGTGCTATTGCTAATCAATAACCTCTACAAAAACTTCATCACCCTCTTGAAGTCCAAGAAGGTCAGATGGTATATGAACGATGCCATCTGCTCTGACAAGGCTCATTATTAGACCTGATTTACTTAAAAGGGGTAATGCCCAGAGTTGCCCATCTCTATCTTCAAGAGAAACTCTTATAAAATCTTCTCTACCTGCCTGTGAGTGAAGACTTCTTGCCATTTTTGCCTTTATGAGTCTTTTAACCTTTCTTTCCTGTAAACCAATCATTTGCTCAATAACAGGTTTAACAAACAATTCAAAACAGATGTAAACAGCAACAGGATGTCCTGGCAATCCAAAAACTGGTTTTCCTCCGCAGACACCACCAATTAGAGGCTTTCCGGGTTTAATGGACACTCCGTGGAAAAGCACCCCTGGAGAACCAAGTTCATCTATCACCTTTGCTGTCATATCTTTTACTCCTGCGCTTGTTCCACCTGTTATTAATACAAGGTCACTTATTTCATAGGCTTTATCAATTGTAGCCTTTATTTCCCTATAGTCATCCTTCACTATGCCCATCTTTATAGGCACAGCACCAGTCTTTGCCGCAAGCCCTGAAAGAGTAAAAGAATTTACATCTCTTACCTGTCCTGGAGAGACTTTTTCAGTGTGAGGGATAATTTCATCACCTGTAAGGATTATTGACACTATGGGCTTTTTTGCTACTTTAACCTCTACTATCCCAAGTCCTGCTAAAGCTCCTATATCTTGAGGTTTTAACCTTTTACCAGCTTTAATTACAATTTCACCTTTTTTCACATCCTCATCTTTAAAAATTACATTTTCCCAAGGTGAAACTGCTCTGGGAACCTCTATCAAATCCTGCGATATAACATTTACGCGCTCAATCATTACAACAGCATCTGAACCCTCTGGAAGCATTCCACCTGTAGCAATTGAAGCACATTCTCCTTGGGAAATTGAAAAATTTGGGATAGCTCCCATGGGAATATCACCTTTAATATTTAAATAAGCTGGCGAACTCTCTTTTGCGCCGAAGGTATCTACTGACCTTACAGCAAAGCCATCAACAGTGGAACGATGAAAACCAGGGAGGTCTTCGGGAGAAAAAATATCCTCGTAGGTTACCCTATCGTATGCATCTTCTAAAAATATTATTTCCCCTGGAAGGCTTCGAAATTTAATATGTTTAAGTAAAAGATTAACAACATCCTTTGGAAGTAGATATTTTTTGTCAAGCATAGATTTGATTATACAAACAAAAAGAGGGTATTGCCAAATTTATAGATACTCTTTGCTTGCCTGAATTACTCTCATCTGATTTACAAGGGATGCTTTTTTTTCTTCAGCAAGACTTTTTATATAATTTATAAGATTACCAATAGCATGAAGTTCCTCTAAAGTCAAAGTTGCAAACTCCTCTGTCTTTATCCCTGAAAGCATGGCAATAGCTTCATCAAAACGGTCTTCCTTCAGGGCAAGTTCTGTCAGTACAAGAAGGTTTCTTATCTTAGACTGCTCCTGAGAATGCTCTTTTTTGTTCATTTTGTGATTCCCTTGTTTGTTTTTTAATATCCTCCCAAGCTAATTTTAAGTTATTAAGAATCTCCATACATTTTTCTATAACTTCTAAATCATTAAATAGATTTGCCCTGATAAGCTCGCTTATAAGAGTTGTATAGATAATGCTCAAATTTTTAGCAATCTCGCATCCTCTTTGTCTGTCAATTATATCATTAAGATAATAAAGAATATCAGTTGCTTTTCCAAGTTCTTTTGCCTTTTTTGTAACTCTTTCAGGCTCATCAAGCCCTTTTAAGATGGACTCCTTTGCAACATTTAGTGCAATAATTGCTCTGTCATAAAGCATGGTTGTAAGTTCTAATCCATCTGCTCCCATGACTTTGCTCTGTAGATAGGAATCTACATAACTCATTTCTCTTTACCTCCTGTCATTTCTGATAAAGTTGTCATGAAATCCTGAAGCCTTGAACTGATTTGATTCATCTGATTAATAAAAGCTTCAAGTTGTGCATACTCTTTGCGAAGTCTTTCTTCGTACTTTGTGAGATACTCCTGTAAACTACTAATTCTTTCATTTATGCTGTTTATCTGCCCTTCTCCAATATTTTTAAAGGTATTGATAGCTCCTGTCCATGCGTTAAGCTGAGTGGAAAATGAGTTTTTCAGATTAGTAAGTATACTGCTTAATTTTTCAGGATTTGAATTTTTCAAATTATTTAGCACATCAGTATTTATTGATATAGTTCCGTCCTTGTCAGAGTAATTTATTAATCCTGCATTAATAAGAGGATTAAGCATTCTTACAAAACCTGTTTTTATTGTAGTAACTGTGCTGTCTCCCTGAAATTGAGCACCTTTGCCTGTAAGTTGGTTTATGATGTTAATAACACCATTATAGTTTGATGCAAAGCTGTTTAAGGTATTGTCTACCTTAGAGTAGTCTTCACCTATAGTTACCGTGGCAGTGCCTGTATCTTTTACTGTAATATCAAGTCCTGTGACTAAATTCTTAAATGTATTTGATGGTGAGGTAATTTCAGTAGCTGAATTTCCAATCCTCAAAGATGCGTTCTTGGCATTCTGAAGACTCTCAAGCATTCCCTGTTCAGAATTGTAGAGTTCAGAAGGCAAACCTTCTACTTCAATAACACTACTGTTTTCCCCTGTCTCTTTTTTTGATTTTGAAGCATCTGTCTCTGTTAAAAGTAAGCGATATTCAGTGCCAGTAAAGTAAATGGAAGCTTTTACATCGCTTTGTGCTGAATTTATTCTATTTACAAAGTCTTGAAGACTTTGTCCTGATGAATAATTTATGCTGTAGGTTACGGAATTATTATCGTCTTTCCAGTAAGTAAGCATCATTGTTCCTGAGGAAGCAAACCTGTCAGTAAGAGACATTCCCTTTGTGCTTGCTCTTATCTCTGTCTGTGCAAGCCTTGTAATTGTAAGGCTCATGGTAAGATTTGGAGTATCTTTTGTTGCTGTTGCATCAAGAACATTAGTGTTTGAAGAATTTGCTCTTTTCGTTGAAAAAATTTTGTTTATGTCAAGACTGCTAAGAAAATTCTGCATACTGTTTAAGGCACCGTAAAGATTAGAAAGACTTGAAACCTTTGTCTGAATTAGTGCCTTTTGTTGAGTAAGTGTTTGAAGAGGCTTTTGCTTTATCTTAAGAAGACTACTTATCATACTCTCTGTATCAAATGCTCCTGTAAGCCCTGAAATATAAAGATCAGCCATTATTTAGACCTCCTCTTGATAAAAAACACCTTTTAACTCTTCCATCCTTCTAAGTATATCTACAATCCATTCTGGTGGAATTTGTCTAATTATTTCCTCTGTTCTCATATCAATAATTCTTGAAATAGGTATTTTAAGTTGTTCATCGATATTTATCTTTAAATATTTCTCAATCAGATTGAATTTATGCCTTAACTCTTCCACTAATTTGTTTAAATCCTCCTGATAAATTGTGAGTTTTTCAGTATCCTTAGCATTTTCCTCTAAAATCTGACTGGATATTTTTATCTGCGAATCTAAATTTTTTAATCTATCTTTAAAGTCTTGAACATTTATATTTCTGTATGGATTTATTGCTATTATCTCTCTCTCTATACCATCCAGCCTCATCTTTTACTCCCTTAATATAATGCCCCCTCCAGTAGAGGGGGCTTCTCTTTAATAAAAAATTATCTCAGAAGTTGAAGCACAAGCTGAG
>FQKF010066257.1_pt1 | contig 17815 bp, 16 predicted proteins | sample 1504521 | NCBI WGS metagenome assembly FQKF01 (sample SAMEA4475357, study PRJEB15587) | soil metagenome | biome: Soil; feature: Field | place: India | collected 2015-03-11 | depth 0 m
GCGTTACCCGAACGGATTGCCCGACCTGACGCCTGGGCAGGTGTACACGCGTCCCGAGGCCGTGCGCGGGCTGGAGACGGCGCGTGCGCTGGTTGCGGCGTGTCGCAGATGGTTGGAAGAGCACAGTGGAGCATGAGCCAAGAATCAAAGGGCGCAAAGGAGACCCTCGTTCAGGTCTACGTCAGCCCACCGGCCGGGACGCAAGAGAGCTGGGTGGACACGCAATAGAGGGCCAATAGCGGTTAGAATAGCGCACTGTCAAGGCGATGAGGCGGCAGGCCTTCCCGATCGGCTCGGAGCTGAGCGAAGTATAGCAAAAAGCGGTGGTGCGCACAGTGACAGGAGCAAAGAATCGAGTTTTGATGTGAAGTGTGAAAAAGCAACCGCATGGATGCACCGCAGCCCCTGCCGCCCGTCTTCAGTCGCCACGCCAGGATGCAAAGGGAAGAACGAGGCGCAGGCGAGTTGGAAGTGGTCGCAGCAATTCGTAATGGTGCAATAGACAACGATGAAAATCAGCTATAATTCAGAGGTGAATGCTCTCTATATCTGACTGGTTGAGGGCAGGATAGCGTGCGAAGCGATCCAACTGAACGATCGAATCGCCGTCAACATCGCGCCAAACGGACAGATTGTCGGCATCGAAGTGTTGGACGCCAGCGAGCGGAGGTCGAAGGCGGATGAAACCAGGGTGCATCTGGAGAATCTGACAGCGGCGTAAGGCGGCTGTGCGGATGGTTGCGAACGTCACAATGTAAATTACTCAAAACTATCGATCCAGAGCTATGTAAGACGCAAAAGACAACGACTATATTGGAAGTTGTGCTGAAACAACCGATTTCTAAGATAATACGAAATATTCGCTGCAATCTCCTGGGGAAATGAATACCCCAAAAGGCGATTTTGTGACCAGCGAGAAGGCGACATAGGAGACGCTGGCATTCCAATTTATCCGGAGTTAAGCGAAGCTTAGCAGGCATTGCCCGCTGAGGTAACAATAAGGTGGGTTAGCTTCTTAGCAATATTCAGCAATATATAGAGCCCACGTTCGGAAGCGAGATATCCTATCAATGCAATCCATTATTCAGAATATTCAATTAATTACCGACAACGATCTCTGCATCAGTTGTGGGACATGCAAGCATGCATGTCCATATCAAGAAATCTCGATTGTGTTTAGCGCTACCAAAGGAATATATGAACCATCTGTTGCCGACTCACAAACCTGCTTAAAATGTGAGGAACACCCCTGTCTTAAAGTCTGTCCGAGCTACGAAGAAGATTTCGTGACGATGGCAAACTGGAAAGATCCCCAGAAGAAGATTGGACCATGGGCAGCTATATACACCTGTTATTCAACTTCAGAAGCTGTACGACTCCGCTCAAGTTCTGGTGGCATTATTCGAGAGCTATCTCGGTATTATCTTACCGAGCAGCTAGTCGACGGTATCATTACATTACGACACACCGACGGACTAGAGTACGAGCCTTCCCTTTACACCTCAATTGACGATTTGATTACTAATTCGCCGGGTTCTATATATCACAATATCAATTTTGAAAAGGCAGTAGAAATCTTAAAGACGACGCCTGGTCGTTTTATGCTTATTGCAACCCCCTGTCAGTTAACCTCGATATATAAATGGCAGCAAATATATCGAGAAACCATGCAAGGGTCTATAGAAATTACTGTAGGACTAATTTGTGGCTGGATGTACTCTCGCCACACAGTCAATCATTTTGCTCGATATATGGGCTTAAATCCTAACACACTCATAAATGCGACATACAGAGGAGGTGACAGCATCGGTAACTTTGAGCTTACTGACGCCAGCGGCTGCAAACACACTTATTATCGACGGCCTTCATATCGCGAACATGCGCATACAGCGCCATTTAAAGTTGCATTTTCACGAACCTATGCAACAAAGAGGTGTCTCCTGTGCACCGAGCACTTAAATTATCTAGCCGACATAGTAGTTGGTGACGCTTGGCTGGCTCGATTCCGGGATGATAAGCTAGGTACAAGTATTGTCATTGTAAGGAATCCTGATGCAAATAAGGCGTTTCAACATCTGTCTACGCAAGGGCGTATTCAGATTCAGTTGGCATCAGAGGAAGATGTTGTTGAGTCTCAGAGCGAATACTTCGCATTTAGCATACCCGCAAGACAGATAATCAACAAGCTTAATAGGCAAGGTAAATTCACACCAAAGTATATACTTCCGTATGCCGAAGACGGATTGCCTTCTTTCTCGATCTGGTTCAAGAATTACCTTAATCCAGCTTTTTTCCGGTTTGTTACTCGAAAAGGGCTTGGTTATCCGTGGTTTCTCTGGCGTGTATTGCTGTTTCATGTAATGGCGTCGTTAGGTTTAGTTAAAACAAAGCTGGGTACGATTCGGCGACGATGGATTAACGAATTAGTCCATAAGCAACACTAATGCATCACTACAATGCATGAAATTGCAAAAAGTCAGGCTCTTCAATTCAAACGTTGGTTTTCTAATTACTCTGCAGGTAACACTTTTGCACGACGTGTATTATCCCTGTCAAGTGCTACCATAGTTGCTCAGGTTATTGGGATACTGGTCACCCCGCTCCTCTCACGTATTTACACACCTGCCGAATATGGCCTTTTTAGCACTTTTGCTGCAATCCTGGCAATTGCCACTTCGATCTCGGCCTTAAAATTCGAATGGGCTATTGTCGTCGCTGACCATGAATCGGAAGCAATAGCACTAGTTAAGTTATGTTTATGGCTAGCAGGAGCGAGTGCGATCATCGTTCTTGTGGGTACAGCATCGTTTGCCGTCACCAGAACCGATGTTCCATCATTTTATTGGTTACTTGCTCCGTCACTGTTTCTTACAACAGTGGCGCTTGCTTTCAGATCATGGGCAAACCGGGGGGCGATGTATAAAGCTATTGGACTTTCTGATGTTACAACTTCAGCAGCGTCTAATGCTGCACGCATCGGCTTAGGAGTTTCTGGATTCGGAATTTTTGGAATGGTGCTCGCAGATGTCGTTGGCCGTGTTGTCAACATCCTCTCACTGCCTTATCGACAGATCGATTTTCATAATAACAGTGCGTCGGCCAAGAACGTTTTTCACAAATATAAGCGATTCTATCAATATAGTGCACCGGCGGCTTTCTTGAATGCTGTCGCATATAATTTTGAGTATGTTCTCTTTGCTGCATTATTTAGTACAGCACAAATCGGAGCATATTATTTCTGGAATCGCTTGATAGCACTTCCTAAGCAGTTTATCTCAGGATCAATCTGGCAGGTGTTCCTCCAGGACGCATCCTCTCTTACGCCCCATGAGATCGGAGTGCGAGTTCAAGAAAGGCAGAGAAAACTGATCGCTTTGACCGCGATGCCTTATTATTCAGGAATCGTCGCTCTTCCAAGCATAGTGGTTTTGATTTTTGGTTCACAGTGGACGGAATACTCTACTCTAATCTCTCCGATTTTGATTGGGGGGCACTTAAACCTTGTTGTATCAAGCTTCAGCATCTTTGTATTGCTAAAAAGGAATGAAGCAGAGCTTGTATTCAACGCTTTACTGCCTGCAGCAAAAATTTTTATTGTTTTAGTGACGTATTCTTTAACTAAAGATTTTGTAACTGTGATATGGATGCTTGCACTTACGCAGGCATTGTTGTTTTGGGGATTAGGGGAATGGAACTATACGGTAACGGGGATGGGGAAAGGCAGATTTTCTTCATTGTACCTGAGGTGGGGTATTTTGCCTGTTTTGCCATTTTTGCTTATTTTAGCTCTAATATTCTCAGTAACCAGTAGCTTCCTTATTCGCTTTGCTGCGCTATCCTTCGTTAATATCATCTATTATTTTGTGCTATGGCACTTAAAACTCTATACATTTTCTACAGAAACTAAAGAGTAGAGGAAGGTAAATTAACATGGCTCTTGCTTTAGTAACTGGGCTCTGTTTGAGTCGAAATCTTGGTGGGCCAGCAATGGCGTTAACGTTGGTTGAAGAATTAAAAAAACGAATCAGTGATATTGATTTTGTGTTTGCCGTCACTCCTTTTTCCTTTGAGCAGGAGGAAAGGTGGGCAAAACATTATGGACTGAAGATCGTCCGTGGAGACATCTTCTTGTCCTACCTGTCAGCTACGAATCCCGTACTCAAAATTGCCAAATTACCCTACAGGCTTTTAAGAAGGCGCCCACTTTTCGATAACACTTATGCAGCTATCGCCCGATCGGTTCACGAGGAATTCATGGCATCCTATGAAAAATGTGATTTGGTGATTGATATGCAAGGTATTTCCTATGTCGGAGATGGAGCAAGAGGGCCTTTTGAAGGGATCAATTCCTATTCCAATCAATACTATGCTAATAAATATAAGAAACCGTTCGCTTTTTTCATTCAATCCTTCGGCCCGTTTAACGATTGGAAAGTGCGATTTTTTGCACGGAAAGCTTTTGAACAAGTGGACTTTGTTCCGGCGCGCGGTAAGAATTCCGCTCGATACTGTCGAGAAATCGTGAAGGATCCCACAAAAGTCTATGACTTTCCCGATGTCGCGATTCTTCTACCTACCAATGTTTCCTGGGCTGAACTCTTTCTGCGGCAGCACAACCTGTCGCCCAAGGGCTATGTGATCGTTTCACCTAGCTCAGTCATTTTTAAAGCTGTTAGCACTTCGGTAGGTGGAGCCGTTGGAGAAAAACATATTGATTCAATGATAAAGGTTTGCAAACTGCTGATCAGGCGCAGCGAATTCATCGTCTTCTTGCCCCATATGTATTCGAATAATCCAAACGAATGCGACCGACATGTGGCAAAGCTGATAGCGTCACACTTGCCTAAATCTTCATATGTTATTGTTGAAGAAGATATCGATCCGATGATGGCAAAAGGTCTGATTTCTCTTGCCAAGTATGCAATTGTTTCACGCTATCATGCGCTCGTCGCTGCACTATCCACCGGTGTTGACGTAATTACGATAGGATGGAATATCAAATATCAGGACATGATGGAATATTATGGCAAAGAAAAATTTGCAATCGATGTGAGGTCGCATACACCTGTTACTTTAGCTGCAAAAGTACAGGAACTATTAGATGATCCGACATTCCATGATATAAACGCTCGTCATGAATCTTTTGAACACTTCCATTCTTACGCAATCGAAAGAGTTAATCTGGCTTTTCAACTATTGAGTCAATGGACTCAGAAAGCATTGTCCGACGCCAATACTTAATCTTGGTTCTTGTACTGCATTGATGCAAGCGGATAATAAGCGGTCGAAAATAAAATTAACATGGTAGAAGTCAACGAGCTCGTTCAGCTTCCGGACTGCCGAGTATGTGGTAGTGATTCCGTACAATTTGTGGACAGTATCCGACCATATCGTAACTATTCGGCTGCTGTGTTTGATTGCATGCAATGTGGTTGTAGATTTGTCGAACACGATCCGTTGGCACATGAGAAGTTACATTCAACGGCGTCGAGCTATGCGTTTCATAAGGTTCTAGCGAAACATGTCGCAACCTATTTTGGTCATGGGCAAATAGAAAAGCTTCGCCAATACCTTCGAAGAGTGCCGAAATATAAATTTGTGATAGACAGTCTTGATATGCATAGAGAATTGAATAAAATTGCGGAAATCGGCTGTTCACTGGGCTATCTTGCCGCATATTTTATTGCATCTGGACGGGAAATATATGGATTTGACATTTCTCAGACAGCCATTCTCGAAGCATCTAAAAATTTTGGTGAGCATTTCTATTTGGCCAGTCCAGAATTCCTAATGGCGAACAGCCCCTACGATGCTATTTACCATGTCGGAACGATAGGATGCGTTGAGTCTCCGCTACGAATGACAAATTACCTTCTTTCCTTACTAAAGCCCGGCGGTCTATTGATTTTCAATGCCCCAAACAGACGCTATTTAGAACAAACTGGCGATTTATGGGTGGATACACCGCCCCCGGATTTGGTCACAATCTTTCCGACAGTATTTTGGGAGCGGAATATTTCTTCCGAAATTGCGGATGTAACCGTCAGAGAGAATAAACTTTCTCTTTGGGCATGGTTACAGCTTAGGCATGCGAAACATCGAACTATATTCTCAGATAATGAGAGATTGTTTGATGTGGTGAGTGAACAGCAAGCTAAGAGCGTTCGCCGAAGTGATTTGATTAGACGCCGTCTTTATCGTTTAGCATCCGGTGTCCTTAAAGGTGGTTTGGAACAAATTGGCTCGCCCGTAGTCGACCCTTATGGGTTTTTTGTGTTGGCGCGCAAAAAAGACTCAAAAAGTGGAATTGTCAACGCAATATGACTCTGCTAATAACTCCTCAAGCAGAAGAGTATTGTTGGGAACAATATTTTCAACGATTGGGGTGCCGGAGTTTTGTCAGCACAAAACCCGGAATGTTGCTTGAGGGTGTCAAGTGTCAGTATACCATTCCTGAGGTAGCAGAGGATTGCGATGTGATTATAATCCCTTGTTCAGAGAGCGCATTTGTTAGATTATTCCACAAACCCCTTCAAGACCTCAATTGTATCTCCATTTTAGATGTATTTCCTTCAAACTACCCCTCAAACCGATTTTTTCAATATAGCTATTCAATACCTGTTCTTTTTTGGGGCGAAGGCTATGAAGATGGCAGCAAACCCTTCGCTGAAAGGCGTGAAGATGGCACAATCGTCTTCTATGCCGACATCATTGCTGCTGCTTTCTTCATGCTCACGCGATGGGAGGAAACTGTTTCGCCCGTGCGCGACCAGCACGGCCGCTTTCCCGCTACGGCGAGCGCGGCCTACAAACAGGGATTTCTCGACCGGCCCATCGTAGACGAATATGCATTGATTTTGCAAGCGTGGCTGAAAACCTTGCTGCCGGGATGGGAGCCGCATCCCCCTCGCTTCTCGGTGAAACTCAGTCACGATATTGACTTCGTGCGAACAGCTTCCCTGCGTCGAGTTGGGGGCGATTTGATCAGACGACGCAATCCAGCTCGAGCAGTCCAGACGTTTCGTCAATGGGCAAACCTTGCACTTGATTCGGCGCTACAGGGGTGTTACGAGCTAGCTGACCTTTCGGAACGGCATGGTTTCCGGAGCGCCTTCTACTTCATGGCCGCCGAACGTAGTTCGCTCGACAGTGGCTACGATCCCTGCGCAAAGCCGGTGCAGCAACTGATCTCTGATCTGCGCCAGCGCGGTCACGAGGCCGGCTTTCATCCCGGCTATCAGACCTTTGCTAATCCCGAACGCTTTTATCAAGAGAAGCAGCGTATGGACGCAGCGCTTGGCGAATCTCGCTATGGAGGACGTCAACACTATTTGCGTTTTCAGGCCCCAGAGACATGGCGGCTTTGGGAGGAGGCTGGTCTTGCGTATGATTCCACCGTTGGCTATGCGGATCATGAAGGTTTTCGTTGCGGCACCTGTCACCCTTTTCAGCCATTTGATATTGCTCGCAATCGCCCTCTCGACCTCTGGGAAATCCCTCTGATCGTTATGGACGGCACACTCAAACAGTATCGCAATCTCACGCCTGAACAGGGAGAAGAGCGCATCATAACCCTTGCGCGACGATGTAAAGCTGTCAACGGAACATTCACTCTTTTATGGCATAACACTTCTCTGTATGACGATTGGGAGCCATGGGGGCATATGTACCGGCGCATATTACCAAAACTGGCGCAGCTCTGAATACGCAACACGCACAAACAGCAAATCCGTGATGAAGTATTGGCAATCAAGATTCTCACCGTCGCTAACGCTCGACCTCAATTCATCAAAGCGGCGCCGGTCAGCAAGGCGTTGCGCAATGCGGGCCATCACGAATTTCTGGTGCACACAGGCCAGCACTATGATCACGCAATGTCGCAGATTTTTTTCGATGAGCTGGGCATCCCTCAGCCGGATATTAATTTAGGCGTTGGCTCAGGGTCCCATGGACGGCAAACCGGCGAAATGTTGATTCGACTCGAAGAGGTGATCCGTGACCAGCAGCCGGACTGGGTGTTAGTCTACGGCGACACGAACTCAACATTAGCCGGCGCGCTGGCGGCGGTGAAACTCCATGTGCCCGTAGCTCACGTAGAGGCCGGGTTGCGCTCCTTCAACCGCAGCATGCCCGAAGAGCACAACCGGGTGCTCACCGACCACTGCGCCGATCTGCTCTTCTGTCCAACTCAGACTGCTGTAGACAACCTGGCGAACGAAGGGATCACACAAGGCGTTTATCTGGTCGGCGACACCATGTACGACGCTGTGTTGCAATTCGGCGAACTCGCCCGCCAACGTTCACGCATCCTGGAAACGCTCGGCCTTACACCCAGGCAGTATCTGTTGGCGACCGTGCATCGGCCCTACAACACCGATAACCCGGAGAATTTGCGCTCGATTGCGTCGGCGTTTGTTGAATGCGGCGAGACGGTGATCTTCCCGGTGCATCCGCGCACGCGTGTGCGCATGGAGGAGACCGGCGTGATAGAGCTGCTCAGAGACGCGCCTCAAGTGCGGCTGATCGAGCCGGTGGGTTATCTGGACATGTTGATGTTGCAACAAGATGCCCGCATAATTTTGACCGATTCAGGCGGAATACAAAAAGAAGCATATCTATTGGGGGTTCCGTGCGTGACATTGAGATCTGAAACCGAGTGGATAGAAACAGTAAAAGCAGGTTGGAACATCATAGCGGGCGCAGATCGAAACAAAATCCTTGAAGCGATCACTAACTCTAAAAAATCCAGCTTAAAACAACCTGCTCTCTTCGGCAACGGCAACGCAAGTTTGCTTATCGTAAACCATTTATGCAAGATGAGGAATTAATGTGACGTGCATCGGTAAACTGTTGTACATTAGTGGATACTATCTCGATGGAAATGACGCCTCCACCGAGCATGTGAGAGAGATTTGTTTGCACCTTGCGGAGATCGGTTGGCGGGTTGCCCTCGTTGGAACGACCAAAAATTCGACAGCGATTTCACAAGATAGGAATGGAACTTCTGACCGCTTAAACATTGTATCGATACCGGCCACAAAAACAGGCAAATATACTGCATTTTTTCTGTGGCGTGCCGCTGAACAACTGCTCCGACAAGAGGATTTTCACCTGGCCTATATTCGTCCAGCCCGCAAGACCCTTTTCGCCGTCAACCGGTTACAATGGACCAAGGTCCCTTATGTGGTTGAGATCAATACGAACACTGCGGGCGAATTTCGAGCGATGGGGGCAGGGCCTGTAACAGTGGCCCTGGCGGATTGGGTCGAAAGGCTTCAACTGATGCGCGCTTCAGGAGCGTTTTGCATAACAGAGGAATTGGCAGACTACGCACGGAAGCGCTTGCCGCATCACGCCCCTGTCTGGATCACCGGGAATGGGTTCCGTGAAGAAGTCACCCGGTTGGCGATCTTCGATCCAGGCCCGAGAGCAGCCGTTGGCGTCACGGAACAAGAAACAGTATTGGTATTCTTGGGCGCTCTGCAGCCGTGGCAAGGAGTCAATATCCTGCTGGAGGCGCTGCGCCATAAACCCGAAATCCGGCTGTGGGTTATTGGCGAGGGGCCTGAGAAAAACAGGTTGCAAATGCAGGCTTGCGAGCTTGGCGTCGCATCACAGATCCACTGGTGGGGACATCAGGACGGTGAAAACTTACAGCGCATCCTCAGTGCGGCGGACATTGCGGTAGGCTCATTGGCGTTATATAGAAAAAATATGTTTGAAGCCCAACCCTTAAAAGTCCGTCACTATTTAGGAGTCGGATTGCCTACGATCATTGGCTACAAAGACACGCTGCTAAGCAGCGACAGCCCAGGCGTGTTTTATGCCCAAACGGCCGAGGATATCGCTGCCCGGGTCAGTGAAATTCAAAGACAAGGCTGCATGCGCAACGCTGAGTATCGACAGAAAATCCGAAATTTTGCCTTACAAAACCTGTCTTGGGCTGCAATCGCTCGACAAACTTCAGATACATTGCTTGAGTGGCTCGAATCAAGAAATTGTTCACTCAAGAGATGATGCGCATCGGTATGGTCAACCATCCATCTCAAAGACAGCTTCTATCAGCCGGTTTGATAAGTTTGTTGATTGCAGCAACCCTGACTTTTTCAAACTTTCCTTTTCTTTTCAGCCAGCTTTGGAGCAACATTGCCTGGCGTTCTTTATCCATCTCAGTCGTCCGTTCGATTTCGCCGTCCTCTGCCCTGTTTCATTTCGAGCAAGCAATTTTTACCGATCCGGACAACCTCAACCCCTATCGCGGCGCAGGCATGGCGGCGGCGGAAGCGCTGGACGAGCCTTCTGCTCTTCGGTACTGGACGCAGGGCGACGTAAAAAGGGATATGCTCAATCAGATCGGGCGGCAATATCGAGATCGTGGGCAGCTTGACATCGCCTTCATCTACTTTCGCGGCGCCGCTAGACTGGATGCATCTCCAGGCGCGGAAGGGGAGTTTTTGGCGGGGAAACTGTGTCAGTCGCTTCGCGCTGAACCGCAGGTTGTTTCGTTAGACAATCAGCGTTATTGCGACAATTTTTTTGCCGCCCAAAATGATAACCTTTTGCTGGATGGACAATTTGATCATCTGCTCGAATTCGGATGGAGCGGAACTTTCTTTTTCAAAGATCCAGATCGTGCTCGTGTTGAGATCGACCCAACCACCGGTGCGCCTGCGCCGAGCCTTAAATTGAGTGGATTCACGGAAGGACGCCATGCAGGCGTCTATCAGCGCATTGCCATTCGACCAGGCGCCACAGTGCACTTCAGCGGTTATTTCCGCGTCGAATCAGCTGGCGACCTGGCGACGCCGCTTCTTTATGTAGAATGGCAAGATCAGGGGAAGGTGCATGGAGCCAGTTTTTATAAAGCCGAAGCGAACCTGGACTGGACCTATCTTGAGGGGACAATCACGCTGCCGATCACGAGCGAACCGTGGATGAATTTCTATCCTGCCTTGTTGATAGGCCGCGGCGTCGTATGGAGCGACGATGTCTCTGTCAAGATACTCGATTAAGAACAAGGAACGAGAACAATGTCTGGCGCGACGTTTCCTTCATCAACTTCCTCAACGCTGCCCCTTTCAATAAATACCGATGCATTCCGTCGCTCTTCCGTGTACGCTCGCGCCTATTTCTACGTGTTCTTACTAGGAATGGCGCTCTGCTGGTCTCCATCCAAACCACTGGCCTACCTGGCGCCCTGGTTGGGGATAGGGCTTTTTCTTCTGTTGACTCGCAGTCAGCGCGTACTGGCCAGGATGTTGCTGATACTGTTGATTTGGGCGGCGCCGCTTCCGTTATACGCCCTCCTGACCCCTGGCTTTGTTTTGCATAGCGCAATGTTGACGTTGCTCACGTATGGAACTTTTATCTTTTTGTTTGCCATCCCAACAAAACCGCTGGCGAATCCCAGGTTATCAGAACGCATGTTGACGGTGGCGCGCTGGGTGCTGCTCTTCGAGGCGAGTTGGGGAATCCTTCAGGGTTTGGCTTCAGCAAGTCGAACCGGAACTTTCGACGGCGCCACCGGCGATGCAGTGGCGGGAACCATAAGACCCTTTGCGGGCTATCCAGATTTTTCAAACGCCATGTTCGCCACGAATGTGGCGCTGCTTCTCCTGTGCCTATTCCCTTCTTTTGTTCAAGAAAGAAAAGGAAAATTGCCAGTATTGTTAGGGTCGATTGCATTAATTTTCGCATCGGTTTTGCATGTCCTGTTGCTGCTGGCCATATCGATTGCAGTGGCTTTTGTGCTGTATTATCCAGGATTCTTCAAGCGTAAGGTGGGATTGTTCTCTCTTTTCGGATTAAGTGTCCTTGCGCTTTTGGCAGTGGTGTTGCTCAGTAATAACTTCGCCACGGTTAGCAATTTTGCACGACAAACAATTGCAGGAGAAACGCCTCGTTCCCAGACTGTCAGTCGCGTCTTCACAGAAGCAACAGTGCAATATCCTTGGCTTTCTTTGATCGGCATCGGCCCAGGACAATTTAGCAGTCGCGCGGGCCTAATCGGTACAGGCATGTATTTCGGCGGTCCTGAAAATCCAAAACCGATACCTTTGTTACCTCAGGGAATGTCGACGCCCTTTGAAGAGTATGTACTGGACACATGGCTCAGGATGGCATTGAATCCCACGATCAATGACACAAGCTCTACATATAAACCGTTTTTCTCCTGGCTCAGTGTATACGTTGAATGGGGTTTGATAGGCGTATTTCTTGCGCTTGCGATCACAGGAATTTTGCTGTGGCGAGTCTGGCGATGCAGATCTCGTTCCTCACAGCGGTTGCAATCCGCAATGATAAGCGCAGGAATTATGTTTATTTTTTTGTTAGGAATCCAGGAAAACTACTGGGAAGTGTCCCAAGCAATTTTTATTGGAACCGTTCTGCTCAAAATGCAATATGCAACTTTGCGGTGCACAACAGCCAACCGATCTGCTTGACCTTTTACTGATTTGCTGTTCAATTTATGAGAATATTGGCCATTCATAATCGTTATCTGATATCAGGAGGAGAAGATTCTGTATTTGAAGCTGAAGTCTCTCTCCTTCGCCGTCAGGGTCATGAAGTGAAAGAGTTTATTGAGAGTAATCAAAAACTTTTGAAAGAGCCCGGTTGGAAAAGCGCTCTCAATGCAGTATGGTCCTCCTCCACCTATCGAGCTTTAACCGAAACCATTTTAGACTTTAGACCAGAAATTGCCCATTTCCACAATACTTTTCTGCGGATTTCTCCATCCGCCTATTACGCTTGTCGAAAATTGAATGTCCCAGTTGTGCAAACGCTCCATAATTACCGCTTGCTCTGTCCTGCAGCGGTATTCTATCGAGACGGTCGAATTTGTGAGGACTGCCTGGCGAAATTCATCCCTTATCCTGGACTAATACATGGTTGCTGGCAAGAATCTTCTATCAAAACACTTGCACCTGTCGCTGTTACGACAATTCATCGTTTCCTGCGGACCTGGGATAATCAAATAGACATGTATATTGCTTTGACGGAGTTTGCAAAGCGAAAATTCGTTCAAGGCGGTTTGCCTGAAGCCAAAATCGTTGTCAAACCCAATTTTGTCTCAACACCTTTCATTCAAGTAGAACCAAGACAGGACTTTTTCCTATTTGTCGGTAGATTATCGCCAGAAAAAGGCATACTGACGCTTCTGAATGCATGGAAAAACCTCAAGCATGTTCGTTTAATTATTGTGGGGGATGGTTCTCTGTATTCTGATATTCAGAATTTCAAACAAACCCATGAGTTACACAACGTAGAAGTTCTAGGCAGACGCCCCCGAGATGAAGTCCTTGCTTTAATGCAAAAGGCGGCATGCCTTGTTTTTCCTTCGGAATGCTATGAAGGTTTTCCCGTGACGTTAATAGAGGCGTTCGCCTGCGGTTTGCCGGTGATTGCTTCTAATTTAGGTGGGATGAGAGAAATTGTAGTCGATGGCGAAAACGGCCTTTTCTTCAATCCTGGGGATCCAATCGATTTAGCAAGTAAAATAAATTGGATGCTTGAACACTCTGCTAGAGTAGAGCAAATGCGATCCAATGCCAGAAAGGCGTACGAGAAAAAATATACACCGGAACAAAATTATCAGATGTTAATGCAGATTTATGAACAACTTCTTGAAAGGTCAAAGGAAAAGCTGCTCTAAAACGGGAATTACTGAAGAGTGAATTTTAGAGTTTAACATTCGCCCTTATGATAATTTATGAACAATATTTTTGAATGATCACCTCTTTAGGCGCAAGAAATCCTGACACTCACACCTGAGGCAACATTGCAAAATGGATGTCGCAATCATCACCGGCTCGGCCGGGTTAATCGGTTCAGAAGCAGCCCAGTTTTTCGCAAATGCAGGCATGTACATTGTGGGCGTTGATAACGACATGCGCAGAGTCTTTTTCGGCCAAGAGGCATCCACCGAATGGAATCGTCGTCGCCTCGAAGCGACGCTCAACAAGCGCTACACGCATGTCGACCTCGACATTCGCAACGCAGAGGCAATTGACGCATTGTTCCGTTCGTATGGAGCGGCGATTTCTCTCGTGATCCACACCGCCGCCCAGCCATCTCACGACTGGGCGGCGCGCGATCCATTGACCGATTTTACTGTCAATGCCAATGGCACTTTGAATTTATTGGAAGCTACGCGTCGCCACGCACCCGAAGCAGTTTTTATCTTCACCTCCACAAACAAAGTGTACGGTGATGCCCCCAATCGTCTTCCATTGATTGAGCTCGAAAAACGGTGGGAAATTGATCCGACTCATCCCTACGCCAATGGCATTCCTGAAGAGATGAGCATTGATCAATCGCTGCACAGCCTGTTTGGCGCCTCCAAAGTCGCCGCCGACGTGCTCGTGCAAGAGTATGGTAGATATTTTGGTATGAAGACTGCATGCTTTCGCGGCGGCTGTCTAACCGGTCCCAATCACTCCGGCGCGCAACTTCATGGATTTTTGGCTTATCTGATGAAATGCACCGTCACCGGCGCTCCCTACACTGTATTTGGCTATAAAGGCAAACAAGTGCGAGACAACATTCATAGTGCAGATTTAATTCGAGCGTTTTATCATTTTTATAAAGCGCCGCGTTGTGGCGAGGTGTACAACATCGGTGGCGGACGCTTTAGCAACTGTTCCATGGTGGAGGCAATTGAACTGTGCGAACAAATTGCAGGTCGCCCCTTGAACTGGAGCTACTCTGAACAGAATCGCACCGGAGATCACATTTGGTGGATTTCCGATCTCACAAGATTCCAACGCCACTATCCGAACTGGCGATTAGAATATAATGTGCCCAGAATTTTACAAGAAATTTATGAACATAATCTAGACCGCTGGCAGGCTTCAAAGAGCGCAGTGCGATGATAGACAAAGGCAAGCACAATTTGCTGGGCGTCCAGATCGACGCAGTGGATTATGAGGCAGCGTTGGAGAAAATTTTCTTCAGCGCTCGTGCACGCAAAAGCATGGCTGTTTCCGCTCTGGCGGTGCACGGAGTCATGACAGGCGCGATGGACAGCCTTCATGCTGCACGCTTAAATTCGCTGGAACTTGTGGTTCCTGATGGTCAACCGGTGCGCTGGGCGCTCAACCTATTGTACGATTTAGGTTTGCCGGATCGGGTCTATGGGCCCACGTTAATGCTGAAAGTGTGCGAAAAGGCGTCCCATGAGGGGTTGCCGATCTTTTTGTACGGAAGTCGCATGGAGGTGTTGAGTCGCCTGAGTCATAACCTCTATGTACGGTTCCCTAAATTGCAGATCGCTGGCTGTCACCCTTCTTTTTTTCGTAAGGTGACGCTCGAAGAAAAGCAAGAAATTGTCTCAAAGATCAACGCAAGTGGAGCAGCAATTCTTCTGGTGGGTTTGGGTTGTCCGAGACAGGAGATCTGGGTTTATGAACACCATGGGTTAATTCAAATGCCCATGCTGGCGGTCGGTGCGGCGTTTGATTTTCATGCTGGAATCATCTCGCAGGCGCCACCAAGACTTCAACGTATTGGCCTGGAATGGCTCTATCGATTATCGAAAGAACCCAGACGTCTGTGGCGGCGCTATTTGCTCCTCAATCCATATTTCGTTTTCTTATTCACGCTGCAGTGGCTCCGAATCCGACGATTTGACAATTCACAATCCGAAATAAAGCCGCCAAGAGATCTGTTATGTTACGGCTAGCCGATCAATGCTGTATGAGGATGAATAGGAAAACTCCATCCATCAAATTCGCCTCAATGCGAGTGCTCTGAATCCCTGCTCTGCTCTATATCCTTCCGAGGGACAACATTTTCTGACGTTGTGAAGATTCAGACCTCTTGCGTTGATGTCTTTTCCTCAACCAAACCGTTATACGACTGCCTCGCCTCACGGACAAGTGCACGCCAGTTCCCCACCGCCAGAGCGATCGCCAGCAGCCACCACCAGGCGAAGTTGGTCCTGGCGCCCATGGCCACGGCGTCGAGCATGCTGTAGGCCGTCTGCCCGGCCAGGGTGGCGAGCAGCCCTAACGCCCACACTCGAATCGGCGCGCCCGCCAGCTGCACTCCTTCTCCAGTGCGCCACAGATGCACCAGCAGCGCCGCCGTCGAGAAATAAATGGCCAGCAGCGCAATCAGGCCCGGCAAGCCGAAATCGAGGCCGGTTTGCAGAAAGAAGTTGTGCGCGTGGCCGATGTCATAATTGGGATCAATCGCCAGCGGATAGAGCAAAAAGGCGAGCTCGCGAAACGTCCCCAATCCCATCCCCGTGAAGGGAAAATCCGCAAGGCCCCACAGCGCTGCGTTCCACACCTGTTGACGGAACCCCAGCGTGCTCAGCCCGCCTAGCGCTTCGGTCGGCGGCGCATCGCTGATCCGATCAACGATTGCATCGGGATAGAAGACCAGCGCGCCGATCAGCAACAGCGCGCCCACCAACAACAGCCATCGTCCCCACCGCCGCGGCCACAAAGCCAGCATCGTCAGCGCCACGCCCAGCCCCATCAACCCGCTGCGCGATTGGGTGAGCAGCAGCACGCCACCGACGATCAGCGTGCAGCCCCCCAGCGCCGCCGCCAACCAGCGTTGGCGCACCGAAACAGGCCCTCTGCGCAATGAGCGCGTCCAATATACGCTCAGCGCGATCATCAACGGCAGCGCATAGAGAAGCGTTCCCGCCACCTGATTGGGATGAAAGCCGCTTTCGGCGCCCTGGAAGACGCCGACCAACGGCGAGGGAATGCGTTCCAGCAGCGGTCGGAGCAGCGCAAACTTGAACAACCAGTTGACGCCCAACGGCGCCAGCAGCGCAATGCCCGTGATGGCGCCGAGAAAGCCGGCCACGACGACAGGGAAGAGAGAGGAGTAACGGCTGCCGTAGGTCGCCACCACCCAGAACAGCGAGAAATTCCACACCAAGATCAACGCTCGCGGAAGCGAATATTCGCTGCGCAACGGTTCGGGCGCCGCCCAGAGCGCCACAGGCAGCATCCCCCCAAACAACAGAAAGAGCGGCCAATCCGCCGGCGTGGGCGCACGCCAGACGCCGATCCACAGCCGACGCCAAGGCCACAGCAGGAGCAGCACTCCGGCGGCGAGCAACACGATGTTCGATTCAAAGCGCTGCGACAGGTAGAACACAGGCGCCGTAATCAGCAGTGCGAACAATTCGATTGCGAACGCCACCGACCAGCGAGACATCCCCATCGCCTGGCGAGCCTCCGTGTTGAAACTGATTGCAATTCGATGGATCTGCATACAACCTTGCGTCTCCGGCCTATGGGTCGCAGATTCGCCGTCGACCGGCAGAGGGCAAAGGAGAAAACCTCTTATGCGCCGGACGAATCCCCCCAGCTCGACGCCCAAGGCGCCATCGTATCATACGCCCAAAGCTTTCTTCAAAGCGTCCGCCCTGGTCGCAGCGCATTTTTCTTCACTAGCGGCGGTGACGATCTTCCTTGTTGTCAGGATTCTGGGACGATCGGCTCAAAGCGAGATTTCCCCGTGCGGATGAGGTCGATGGTATACTTGAACACCACGCAAGGACATCAGCGCAGCAAGGAGAACAACCTCGAGGCATCCCTATGTTCAAGCGATTCAGTGCAAACTACATGGCTTTGCTCCTGATCGTCGATGGGCTGAGTCTGCAGATTGCCCTGTGGTTGGCCATACAGTTGCGCCTGACCTTCCGCCTGGGGCAGACGCTGGAGCCGGAGGTGGTGCGCCTTTACGGATACCTGCCGGGACTGGAGCTGCATCTGCTGGTGGGCGCGCTCTGGCTGGTGAGCTTTCTGGCGCTCAGCGTTTACACACCCCGCAAGATCATCCACTGGTA
>FQKF010053525.1_pt1 | contig 17790 bp, 15 predicted proteins | sample 1504521 | NCBI WGS metagenome assembly FQKF01 (sample SAMEA4475357, study PRJEB15587) | soil metagenome | biome: Soil; feature: Field | place: India | collected 2015-03-11 | depth 0 m
CTTCGCACATTCGTGCAAAGGTCTCAGAATCTTTTCCCTGAAAAACTCACTGTACTTACACTTTTTCAAACAAACGTAGCATATCCTCTTTTGAAAGACTTTTGAAAAAACTCTCATCCGCAGCAATAATACTCTCCGCAAGGAGCCTTTTCTGTTGCTGAAGAGAGAGAATTTTCTCCTCCACACTATCCTTCACCACATACTTATACACAAAAACCGTCTTTTTCTGCCCAATACGATGAGCTCTATCCATGGCCTGCCTTTCCACAGCTGGATTCCACCAGGGATCAAGGATAATCACATAATCCGCCGCTGTCAGATTAAGCCCAACACCACCGGCTTTGAGACTGATAAGGAAAACAGAAATCGTCGGATCCTTTTGAAAACGATCTACCTCCTCTTCCCTCTTTTTAGTGGAACCATCTAAATAGGCATACCCTATGCCTATTTTATCCAGTTCACTTCTCACTATCTGCAACACCTCAACAAACTGGGAAAACACCAGCACCTTATGGTTCTCCTCCTTCAAAAGGCTTAAGGTCTCAAGAAGACCCTCTATTTTCACAGAAGACCCTGTATACGATTTGTCAATCAAAAGAGGATGAATAGAGGCCTGACGAAGTCTGAGAAGACCTTCCAAAAAAAGCATCCTCGCGTCTCTCTCTTCCATATCCCAGAGCCCTTCCAACCGCTGCCTGTACAGCTCTCTCACTTTTTCATAAAAATCTCGCTGAGAACTCTTCATCTCAAGGTAAAGCACCTCTTCTACTCGCGGTGGAAGATCCTTTGCCACCTGTTCCTTGGTTCGACGAAGGATAAATGGGTATACCATACGAATAAGTGTAGTTTTAGCCTCATCTGCCTCAGGTCCATCGCTGGCAAGGGGCAATACAAAATGCCGTTTAAAATATTCTATCCCACCCAAAAAACCAGGCATCAGAAAATGAAAAAGAGACCAGAGTTCCAATGGGGTATTCTCAATTGGAGTCCCTGTGAGACAGAGCCTGTGAGAAGCAGACAAACTTCGGATGGCTTTTGCTCGCTGGGAAAGAGGATTTTTGATCGCCTGAGCCTCATCAAGAATAATATACATAAAAGGGTAATCCTTCAGAAAATCCTTGTCCCTCTGGACAATCCCATAGGTAGTCAAAATAGCATCGTAAGAATCAAAAAGTTCTTTTTCCTTTTTCCTGTTCACCTCAGAAAACACATGCAAACGAAGAGAGGGAGTGAAAAGTTCTGCTTCCCGTAGCCAGTTGAAAAGGAGACTTCTCGGAACAACTATGAGAGCTGGTTTCTGCAAAAGCCCCTTTTCTTTCAGCGAAAGGAGAAAAACCAACGTCTGGACAGTCTTTCCAAGTCCCATATCATCAGCAAGGATACCCCCAAAGCCATACTCATAGAGAAACCAGAGCCAGTGATACCCTGCCTCCTGATAAGGCCGAAGATGCCCCTGAAAGGCTACCGGAAGTGGTTGAGAAACGATTTTTTCAAACGACTTGAGTCGATGAAGAAATTCCGATACCTCAGGAGCTGTAGAAACATCCTTTGAGAGAGAAAATATATCCTCGACAAGTCCAGCCTGAGACACATGAAGAGAAAAACGACCATTCTTTTCTTCACATAATCCAAAGAAACGTAATAACTTTCGCCGCAGAACTGGAGAAACATGAAGCCTCTCTGTTGGAGAAAGCGGAATATATTCCTCTTCGTTTTTTTTCAGAAGTTCATAAAACTTCTCAAGTTCTACAGCATAATCCCCAAAACGCACTTTCCCCTCAAAAGAAAAAAGACTATTATTCTTGAAGATACTGAGAGACAGAGAAGGTGTATATTTTCGCTTTGTCAGCAGATCAGCATCTCCATAAAGAGATACACCCGCCTGAAGAAGGAGAGGAATATCCTGTTCGATAAATCGCTCAATATTTTCTTTCCGGAAGAGGGAAAGAAAGTCCCGCCTCATCAATGCTCCAGGAGACATCCTGTTTTTTTGATTCTTTTCCTCCTCTGCCTCCCTCACCGATGACAATTGGCGAAGCTTTTTTCTAAAATCTTTTTCTTTTTGTATTTGCCTTTTGATGATCACCAGTGTTTTCTTGTTCTCGCCTTTTTTACGCCTCGGGCTATACAGCTCATAGAGAGGCATGTTGCCTCGAAGAGGAATAGGAAGAAAATAGTTATCATAAACAGCATAAGGAATAATTCTTAGAATAATTGGTGTATCGTGATTTGTATCCCTCCGTCCTTCTAACCGAAGAGCAAACTCCGTTGGTTCTTCTTCTATCAGAACAACTTCTCCAATATTGGTTTCAAAATATGGGGTATTGCTATGCTTTTGATAATGAAGAAGAAAAAAATCTTTCAAATCATCAAAAGAAAGTTTTCTTTGAACCAAAGGAATATTCTCAAAGATTTCCGTATTCCCAACCCTGAGCAAAGTATGATCACAAATTGCCCAAACCCCCTGTTCCCCAACAAAACCCATCAGATCTCGCCTTGAAAGGGCATACGTCTTCTTTTTAAGAGTAATCTCCACATCTGCAGTAAAAAACTTTTCCCCCAATAAAAGAGAGAAACGTGCCATTGCCTCTTCAGAAGACCACTGCAATAAATAATAACCATTCTTCCAATCCTCTATAAACACAGGAATCCCCATCTGTTGTATCTGAGAAAATGACAAAAACAGGTTCTCCTTCTTTTCTGCTATTTGGATACACATTTTTTCCAGGTTTTTCTTTTTTGTCTCATCTAATAAGACCATTTCTTTTATCGCCTTTGATATTCTTTGATGAAAACTCTCACTTAAAGAGAGAATAACCTTGTCTGTATACCATACCCAAGGCGAAAATTTAGAGAAAAACTTCGACAAAGTTTTTTGTGCCATACTCAGAGAAGTTATCTCAATAGAGAACACTTGTTCAAGCAGAGATTTCGATACAAACCCCAAATAAATCTCACACTGAGGAATAGGATGAAAAGCCCAGCCTGCCACATACCCAAAGGCGCTATGAAATAGAACAAAAAACGGGATATATCCCCTGGCCCTTTTATGAAATGCATCCACTCCATCTTCTTCATCATCAAAAGCAAATAAACGATCCTGATCCATCCCTCACCCCACTACCATTTTACTGATACTTCTCAAAAACTTCAAAAAAGAAAAGGCAATAAAAAACTGTTCTCTCGTCGTTTCTCTCCATCACCTTTTTAGAAACAGTCGCTTTTTAAGCCTTTTCTCCTAGTCCAATATATCTCTCCCTTTTATGAGAGAGAAAGGGCACCGCCCATCCAGGCAAGTACCCTTTTTTCTCTTACTCCTTCCCCTCAAGCACCCACTGGGTTTCCAGAGCTATCATGAGTTCCTCATTAGTAGGCACCACAAGAATTTTCCCTTTTGACGAAGAGAGACTAATATCCGTCAGTGTCCCTCGGGTGGTACGGTTTTTCTCCTTGTCAAGGACAAACCCCCAGTTTTCCATGTTGGCCATACACATCTCTCGCACTACCCAGTCGTTCTCCCCTATGCCGGCAGTGAAGACAATGGCATCCACACGACCCAGCTCCACCATATACCCCCCAATATAACGGCGAATAGAATGGACAAGTACCTCAAGGGTAAGTTTTGCCCGATGATTTCCCTTGTCAGCCGCATCATTAATCTCACGCATATCGTTAGAAATCCCGGAAAGTCCTAAAATTCCAGACTTTTTATTCAAAAGATCAGACATCTGTTTGGGGGTGAGATTTTCCTTTTCCATGATATAAAGAAGCACGGCAGGATCAAGAGAACCAGAACGGGTACCCATCACCACTCCCTCAAGAGGGGTAAAACCCATGGAGGTGTCCATGGATTTGCCTCCCGCTATGGCTGTGATACTGGAACCATTCCCCAGATGGCAGGTAATCAGATTGATACTCTCAAGGGGTTTACCCAGAAACTCGGCAGCTTTCATCGCCACATAGCGGTGCGAGGTACCATGAAATCCATAACGGCGAATCTTGTACTTCTCATAATACTCATAGGGAAGAGCATACATATAGCTTCGCTCAGGCATGGTCTGATGAAAAGCGGTATCAAAGACAGCCACCTGTTTTTTGGAGGGAAGCACCTCCTTGCAGGCCAAAATACCCTGAAGATTGGGGGGATTGTGAAGAGGGGCCAGTTCACCATTAGCTTCAATCGCCTTAATCACCTCATCGGTAATAAGGGCAGAATGATAGAACGACTCACCCCCATGGACCACACGATGACCAATGGCCCCAATCTCATCAAGGGAGGTGAGCACCCCATGGTCGGGGGAAACTAACTTACCTAAAACCTCTTTGAGAGCCTCGGTGTGATTTTTTGCCTGAATACCTATCTTGGTTTTGGGCTTTTGCCCATGGGTAAAGGAATACTCCACTTCACCAAGACCAATACGTTCCACAAGCCCCTTGGCGAGAACTTCTGAGGTTTTGGTTTCAATGAGCTGATACTTGAGCGACGAACTTCCACAATTCACCACAAGAACCTTCATACCTACTCCTTAGCTGATTTTCGCGCCACTTTCAATATCCTTTTCCGGGGTGAGAAAGATCACCTTTGTCTTCCCTTCATCACTGGCGGCAAGAAGCATTCCTTCGGAAACCTCTCCCATAAGCTTCGCCGGCTGAAGGTTGTTGATAATCACTATCTTTCTCCCTTTAAGCTCTTCCGGGGTATAGTGTTGCTTGATCCCCGCAAGAATCTGTTTCTCTACATCCCCTACCTTTACCCTGAGCTTGTAGAGTTTATTGGACTTTGGCATATCTATGACCTCAAGGATCTCAGCAACCCGAAGATCAAAGCGCTTAAAATCATCAATGGTAACCATGGTCGATTCCATAGCATTGTCCATAGGCTTCTCCTGATGTTTTTTGGATTTCTGGATGAGTCTCTCGATCTGTTTCTGGATGAGTTCATCATCATATTTCACAAACAATATCTCCACATCACCAATCTTTCTGGTGGGAAGACGATACTCAGTAACGGTATTCCATCTCTCATGAAGAATATCTCCCGTTTCACCCACCATTCGCCAGAGTTTTTGAGAAGAGTCCGGCATAATGGGGTACATCACCACTGCTAAAAGACGACAGAGGTGCACACATACAGAAAGTACCTGCGCAAGCCTCTCCGGATTCTCCTTGCGAAGGATCCATGGCTTTTGTTCGTCATAGTAGCGATTCCCAAGCCTTGCGATGTCCATCATGGTTTTGGTCGCCTCACGAACCTGAAAACGGGAGAGAAGATCCGCATAGGCAAGGGTCTTTTCTTTCACCTCTTTCCAGAATGCCTCGTCTTCCTTTGTCCAGGCGACGGCCTTTACTTCCCCTGCTGCATAGTTTTTTACAAAACTCAGGGTACGATTAATAAAATTCCCCAAAATATTGGCCAGTTCCTCGTTATTTCGCTCTTGAAAGGCTTTCCAGGCAAAATCAGCATCTTTGTTTTCTGGGGCATTGGCTGCGAGATAGTATCGCAAAGGATCAGGTGGAAAATACTCAAGGTATTCATCCACCCACACTGCCCAGTTCATAGAAGTAGAAAACTTCTCCCCCTCGAGAGTCAGATACTCATTGGCCGGTATATCATACGGAAGCACATACGGGGTATTCTGCCCCATAATCATCGCAGGCCAGATGATCGCATGAAAGGGAATATTGTCCTTGCCAATAAAATGCACAAGCCTCGTATCCGGTGAAAGCCAGTACTTCTTCCACTCCTCGGGTTTGCCAATCTTTTCTGCCCACTCGATGGTGGAAGAGATATACCCAATAGGCGCATCAAACCACACATAGAGTACCTTCCCCTTTGCCTCGTCTAAAGGAACGGGAACACCCCAATCCAAATCCCGGGTAATTGCCCTTTCCTTGAGACCCTCTTTTTGAATCCAGCCAAGCACAAAATTCCGGACATTGTCTTTCCAGTTGGTTTTTGAAGATATCCACTTCTCTAAACGCTCACTGAAAGCGGCTAAATCAAGGTACCAGTGTTCTGTTTCCTTCTGAACGGGGGTGGTGTTCGAGAGAACACTTCGGGGATTGATGAGCTGATCTGGATTCAAGAGTTTCCCACACTTATCACACTGATCGCCTCTCGCCCTTTCATAGCCACAGTGGGGACATGTTCCCTCTATATAACGATCGGCCAAAAATCGCTTCTTCTCTTCATCGTAAAACTGCTTTTCTTTATGCTTTTTGATATAGCCATTCTGGTAGAGATCCAGAAAAAACTGCTGAGAAAGACGATAGTGATGGGGACGACTGGTACCAGAGAAGTTATCAAAATCAATCCGCATGCCCGCAAAACTCTCTTTAATATTGTTATGGTAGCGGGCTACCACTTCTGCCGGACTTATACCTTCCTGTTCAGCCCGGAGAGTAATGGGCACCCCATGTTCATCTGTTCCACATACATACACCACCTCATCCCCATTGAGTTTCAGGTAGCGCACATAGATATCGGCGGGCAAATATGCCCCAGCCAAATGACCAAGATGAATGGGACCATTCGCATACGGAAGGGCCGAGGTCACGAGATAACGGGCCATACTCTTCTCCTTGCAAGGCCTTTTTAGAGCTTTTCACGAACAAACTGGGCTATATCCGTGAGCGAGATCTTTCCCACAAGGTTGTCATTATCATCCAGTACCGGAAGGGCTCTCACCCCTTTATCAAGCATAAGATTCAACGCATCCCGAAGACTCACCTCTTCATACACAAAGAAAAACTTCTTTTTATCTAACACCTTACTCACAGGCATATCCTTGCCACTTTCCCCCATAAAGGTTACCTTCATCACATCCCAGCTGTCAAGGATACCCACTGGTTTCCCCTTGGCATCGATCACAATCAGGGAATGAACCTTTTCCCGGAGCATTTTGTCCGCCGCCTTGGTAATGGGCATATCCTCCGTTACCGTAAATGGCACCTTGCGGCCTATTACCCCAACCTTGACTTCATCAAGTTCGTTCATAGAACACCTCTCCTCTTGTTTTCTTAATCTCTTCCATCGTGGGTCATCTTGGAGAATCCCCAGATCAGAAAAAGAGCCCCACTGATGGTGGCTACATAGTTCACCGTCGTGATATTATTGACCATCCAGGCAAAGATATCATTGAGGAAAAAACCACCAAGCACACTACCAATAATACCAACCACCGTGGCACCCCAGAGCATCCCCAGAAAACGGCGTTTAAGGATGCGTACATAGAAAAAGGCCACCGCAAAACCAATAAAAATCTGGATGCCGATAGCTAACAGCTTTATCCAGTTCATGATATCCTCCTCAGCGAAGTCTTATGAGCCATAAGGGTGGGATACTTTTCCCGTTTTTTTTCCTCAACGGTATAGCCAAGGGAGACAAGAAAATCTCTCACCTCACCAGCGGTACTCTTTCCTTCACTCTCGTGGGTTTCAATGAGAAGCACAGGAGAAAGTTCGGAAAGAAGCCTCTTTGCCCCCAAAAGAGCCTTGGTCTCGCTGCCCTCTATATCCATCTTGATAAAATCAAGCCTTTTCCACTGGTATTTCTCGTATTCATCATCCAAGGAAACTACTGGAACAGAGGTCTCTTTGTATTGAGCGGGATTTTCGCTTATATAGTTGGTCTTCACAAAAGAAGAGGTGTAGGTCCCACCCTCATAAAACGTAAGCGTCCCACTCTCCTCCCACACACCAGCAGGCACAAGAGTAACATTTGTTACCCCATTGAGTTCAATATGCGCCTGGAGAAGTCTCTGGTTTTTCTGATCCGGTTCATAGACCCATACATGCCCTGATGGCCCCACCTTGTGCGCCATGTAGAGAGCTACCATGCCAATATTTCCCCCAAGATCAAGCACATTCTGCCCAGAAGTGAGAGAGCGAAGTCCAGGATCGCTTAAAGGCGCAGGATCAAAATCTCGAAAAGAAAAAAGAGTCACCCCATCTCTTGTCACCACCTTCCAGCACCCTCTTTTTCTCTCATAGGCATAAGACTTAAGAGTAGAAAAATACAAAACCCTATATCCTAAACTTACAAGAAAACGCTTGATTGGCCCTTCTGGTAGTGCATGATAGAACCGACGGAGAATCTGATACCATCCCATCAATTCTTTTCCTCCATCGCCATAGACCGTTTCCACTGGCCAGAGAAAAGATCAAGAAGAGCCTGATACCCAAAACCAATAAAAATCGCATACACCCAGAAATTCTGAATATGCATCACCACCTGAAAACTCTGGGTCCAGGCATCTACCTCAGGATTGACAAACTTGATAAGTGACACCGTGAGAAGGGTCATAGCCCACAAAAGATAAGTGGCCCAGATCTTCTCCCGAAGAAGCATGAAAAGAAAACCTGCCACGCCAATGAGGACATTCACAAAGCCGAACTGACTTACAAGAAATTTCCCTACCCATGCCAGTTGTCCCCAGAAATAGTTGATCCCTCCACTGGCGGCACGCCCTCCATACTGTTTTCGAAGCATCTGGTTGAAAAGCACCTCAAGGCTTCTCGTATCTCCCCAGCTGAGAGGTTTTGGATCAGGAAGATCGGCAAGCGCATTTGCCCTTACCATCATGTACAAATAAATCGTCATAGCAAAAATAAAGAGAAGTGAGCCAAATCCCATAATCTCCATCACCCTATCAACCCAGTTACCCTTAAGCCCCATGAGTTTCACCACAATCGTATAACCCAAAAGATAGACAGGCACAAGGAAAATAGAGAAAAGAATGAGTCCCACATCCTGAGGATAAATAAGTCTAGCAAGATAGGCCTTGACAAGAAAAATCGCCACGCTTATCACGGCTAACACAGCCATAGTAAGCACATAGGGCAAACGATTCTGAAAAGCCTCTGCATATTCTTTTTTGAGGTGAGAAAGCAAAATTCCAAAAAAGGAATACGCCGCCAAAGCACCAAAAAGAAGAAACGCTAAACCCAACCGTCCACTTATCTGCATGACCACAAGGGAAACAACCGGGGCCAAAAGTACCACCCACCAGATGGAAAACGTCGAAGACATTTTCACATGCTTGGTGTCCTCCACCTTGTTGGCAAAAAGGGCAAAAAAGGTGAGGGGAAACATCACAAGAAAAAAAGCCACAATATACCAGAGAGGAAGCTGATGGTCTGTCAACGAAAGCCCCATCACATAGGCAAGCAAAAGAGACTTTCTATAGGCAAAATCTATCTCCTCCCGATTTCGATTCCCAAGAAGCTCTTCATACCACCATACCATCACAAAGATCATCATCGAGACAAGAAACACATTGAGAGAATACACCTCTCCCCCAACCGCCTGTTGCCAGTGATCAGAAGCAAAGGCAAAAGCTAACGAAGCCGCTAACGCAGGAATATGAACACTCAAAAGGGCCTGTGGCTTTTTGGAAGAGATGGGAACACTTCGATTCAGCCCAAGAAGCTTCACGAGCGTGAGAAAGAGAAAAAGCACAGCTCCGGCTGCCGTGGTGGCTGTATAGATATTGACCCTATACCCGATATCCCCAAAGGCAAGATAGGTAAAAAGTTTCCCTAAAATGCCATAGAGGGGATATCCAGGAGCATGGCTTGCCCCCATATTGTAGAGGGTAGTCGTGAGTTCCCCACTATCACCCGCTCCAATGGAAGGGGTAAGTGTCTTGATATACCCTACAAAAGCCACAAGAAACACAAGAAAAGCCAACACATAATCAAACCACTGAAGTCGGTAAGGGGTATATCCCCATGGATAAATCTTCTCAAAGAGACTTTTTGAGGCTTTTTGCCCTCTCTCCATTGTTTTTTCCATGGTCTCCCCCTTAATCCTCAAAATCTGCCATTTCTATGGACTCAATGGTATATACCTTTCGTTCATTGCCAAAGGTAAACTCCACCACATCCCCTACCTGTTTATCAAGAAGAGCCGCCCCAAGGGGAGAAAGGTAGGAGATAATATTTTTCTCAAAATCCACATCCCACTGACCAAGGATCTGATAGGTCACCTTTTTCCCATCCTCAGTCTTGAGCGTCACCTTGGTTCCCACATCCACAAGAGAGGTATCTACCATAGACTTTTCAATAATCTTCGCCTTGGCAAGTTCAGACTCGAGACGGGCTACAGCCGCCTTGAGCTGGTCCTGCTTCTCCAGAGCCGCCTTGTATTCGGCATTCTCTCTGAGGTCTCCCTTCTCCATAGCCTCTCCAATAGCCCGGCTATTTTCAGGGATCTCCACCGTCACAAGCCGGTTGAGTTCTGAGCGTTTCGCCTCAAGACTCTTCTTTGTCACCAGAAGAGGAGGACGAATCTTGGCACCCTGCTTGGTTTTCTCCTGCATCTCTTTGCTGGCGAGATCAGGATACTTCCCAAGGAGTTCCTCAAGGTATTTTTTCTTGTATCCTTCAGGGAAATAGGTTGACATGTCTAACTGAGCATAAAGAGAAAGGGCCGTCGATGGTTCGATATGCTGCATTACCTTGTCAAGTAGACCCTTCTCAAACAAAAGACCCTCTATCATCCCACAGAGACGCTTATTGAGAGAGACATTCACCTTGTCTTCTATCTCCTGATTCAAACTCTCATAAATATCCAGAAGACGGAAAACCATCTCGCTCTCTTTGAGCCCAAACCTCTGAGAAATCTCTGGCTCTTCAATCACTCGCTGAACAAACCAGATATAGAGTTCTGGTTTCTCCGCATAACTGGAAAAAGCCACCTCCATAATCTCCTGAATGGCGTTCCACTCCCCCTGAGTAAGCAACTCCTCTAACATAAAGTTAGAGAGACGGTTGATGGGCGTTTTTACCGCAAGATCCACATATTTGGTAGGCCATTCCTTGACTCTCTGACGAAGAAGGGCAAGAAATTCCTTCTTGAGTTCGATGTCCAGATCGGTGTAGAATTCTCCCATGTTCTTGAGCCCATAGAGCCAACTCTGATCAAGAAGATCATCAGAGAGGGCACTTCCTCGAACAAACTTAAGCACCAAAAAGGCAAGAAGCTTTCGCTCCTGGGTTTCCGTAGAGGACTTGAGAATATCTTCAAAGTACGCTGTCATCGCCGAGGAAGAAGCATCCCCAAAGGCACCCCCTCGAAGCTTGTAGTCCATAATATACTTGATTTTGGTTTCCATTGTCCCTGATTTTTTGAATTTGCTCACCAGTTCATCAAGAACAGAAACCTCAGCATTCCGGAGGTCAAAAACATTCTTCTTGGTGAGACTGGGCACAATGGTATTGCTGCTTTCAATTCTCTTGCGTGTCACAATCCACCACTTGCTCCATCCCGATTCAGAGAGAATATCAGGAACAAGCCATTCTTTTATCTGGGTGGCTGAAGCACTTCCCCCAAGGCTTTTCAAAATAATTTCCACCGCCTTGAGAGGATCATCCTGAATCATCTTCTTGAGTTCTTCCGGTCGTTTCTTCTTCCACAGAAGAATGTGATCATCATCGAGAACCACAAGGGCCCTGAGAGCAATCTCAAGAGACATCTTGTGGCCTGGTTTATTCTCAAAATCTATCACCACATTCTCGTCTTCCATGGCCTTGACCTGCCCAAACCCCCAGCTTTTGTGATGAACATACTTGCCCACATCGAACGCAATATGGCTCTCAAAGATACGAATGGCATCTCGATAGGGTTTCCAGGTTTGACCAATATTTGAGAGTTTCAGATACTTGTCAAGCTGGGAATGATCCTGGTAGATAGCCCGATAACAATCCTCAAGAGCCTTTCTGATCTGTTTATCATCAGGCCTCCACTCCACAATAACCTTCAAAACCTTGAGGGCTTCTTCGTACTTGCCTGCTTTCATGAGAGGATGCACATAGTCATTGTACACAGTTTCCGCCACACGGGCATCCCCCTGAACCTCACGAAGTTTTCTGGCAAACATGAGCACCAGATTACTATCATCATGAAAAAGCTTCACCATCTTTCCCCAGAGTTCCTCAAGGGTACGGATGGTCTTGAGCTTGATATACCGCTCAAACGCCAAACGATAATAAAACGCTGCCTGGTCCTTGTCTCCCTGAGCCTCATAATATTCCCCTAAGTACTTGGCTGTGGCTGCATTTTTGGCATCGACTAACACCAACCGGCGGCGAATATTGAGAAGCTCTTCCTGGTTTCCCTGACTCTCATAGATGATCTCAAGGGCACGAAGGGCCTCCTGATCCTCACGGTAGCCAAGGAGCTTTTCACAGAGATATTCTGTAATCTTATACTTCTTGTTTTCCAGAAAGCGACGAATCAGATCCGGGATAAGATTATTTCCAACGGAATTTTCCTCAAAGGGAAGCATTCCAAGAATATAAGAAGCGATCACACTATTCTGTTTACTGGCAAGGGCTTCATTGCAGAGTTCTTTTAGTTCATCCTGAAAACCCTCTTCCACAGCAATATGGATAATATTATCGAGTTCCACAAACATTTTCACAGAGTATTCGTTTATAGCCGTCTGGGTCCACTGCTCCTCCTTGATACGCTCCCTGAGGCTTTTGAGAATATCCTCTTTTTTCTGGATATCAGTCATGGGATCTCCTCCTCGATTTTCTCTTCGTAGGTTTTATAAAAATACCATCCGACGGTAGGTAGACCATCGTTTCTGGATATCTTTCCAGCTGTGTTTGGCAATACCATCAACACCAAAATCCTCCACGCAAAACGACGCGACAACCGTGGCATAAGAAGCCGCTTTTTTTACCACACGAGGGGTAAGACGTCTCACATGATGGGCATCCAGATAGCTACAAAAGGCTCCAGCAAAACTATCCCCTGCTCCCGTGGGATCAACCACCTGAGAAGTAGGATACGCAGGGAGAATCACCCGAAAGTCTTTCCCCTGAATGATAACCCCATTGGATCCCCGTTTCATAATCAAAATCTCAAAATGGGGACGATAAAGAGCCTCTAACGCCTCTAAAGGATGCTTTTTCCCGGAAAGAAGCATAGCTTCTCCTTCATTCACAATAAGCCCATTGACTAACTGAAGCACCTCATCCAGTTCCTTTGGCTTACTCGTAATCCAGAAGTTCATGGTGTCCAAAAACTTCCATCTCATCCCGGACATTTGCTGGGCCACCTCTTTCTGAATCACAGGATCAATATTGGCAAGAAAGAGAAGCCCTCGTTTGGGATATTTAGCAGGAATGTAGGGCTGAAAATCAGCAAAAACCCCGAGTTCGGTGGTCTTGGTTTTTGCCTCATTCATATCGCCACTATACGCCCCGGCCCAGAAAAAGGTCTTGCCTGGGCGAACCAAAACTCCTTGATGAGATTTTGTCTTTTGCCTGAGAAACTCCCAGCTTGTTTCGGCAAAATCCTGACCAACCACTCCCACAATATAGGGGCGTGAGAGATAGCTCGCCGCATTGGAAAAATGGGTCACAGACCCACCTAACATCCGTTCCCTTTTTCCTGCAGGAGTTTCCACACTATCATAGGCCAAAGAACCGACCACCACTATAGCCATCTTTTACCTCGCCAACATTTTTTCCATCTGGGCAAAAACATGCCTGAATTTCTCAAGGAGATGGTCTCTCACCTGAACCACCCCGGTCCCCTTGTCCACTACCTCTACAATCTTGTTTGCTAAGGCTCTAGCATTATTCTTTGCCTTCGCCTGGTAGAGGTAATAGTCTAACATCCACAGATAGGCATTAACCAAACGGGGCACCAGCACGTCAATAGCCTTTTTATCGTACTTGATGGTTTGCTCCAGCATGGTAATCCTCTGCCTGAGTTCATAGTGGGCTCTCGAAGAGAGCTCCCGTTTGTGCTTGAGTGTCCCATGAACAAAGGCATACACAGGAAGCCACTCTCCAACCAGCTCCCTTTTCACCCCGTGAGAAGCAATCATCTCCGCTAATTTCTGGAGAGGGGGGTAGGTAATCTTTTCCACCTCCACCATGGGTGGATTGATATACAGGGCATCATTATACATCACCGAGGCCATCTCCTCCTGTCCGGCCTCTCCGTAGGCATTGCCAAGAAGCACATAGAGAGAGACATCATCCTCACTTTTGCCCAAACTCAGGGCATACTCCAGTGTCTCTATAGCCCTATCCACCATGCCAAGAGAGAGAAAAACCTCTCCCAACATCACCAGGATATCCCTTCTTGGCACAGGTGAAAGTTGATAAAGCTCAATCAGGATCTCTACTAACCGGGAAAACACAAAATACCGAATAGACTGGTAAACTTTCAGGTTGGTATAGTGATTTTCCCGACGAAAATGCTCATACTTCCACCATTCCTGAAAGAGTTCCTCCCCACCTGTTGCCTCATCCTGCAGGAGAAAATACTCCTGCCGATGTTTCCAGAAACGAACCGTGGCAAGAATCTCTTCCAGATCTTTGTCCTGGGGATATGCACTCATCAACTCCAGAGCTTCATTTTGAACCTCATCGAGTTTCCCTTCGCTCAGAAGCTGATACAATCTGTGCTTCGCCTCTACTAACTCCACCATCCCCATTCTCACCATATCCTATAACATTTCAATATTATAGAGGAAGAAAAGAAAAAAATCAACTCTTGACTTCTTCTCCTTATAGCCATCTCTTTTTCTCCGAGACCCTCTTCTCCTCATCTTTTGAAAAAAAATACCGATATTTTTCTACAAGAGAAGTATGATAACGATAGGACACATTACCGCCCCATTAAGGGAAACGGCCATCGAAAGCCGTATTGTACAGGTAGAGGTGATAGAACGAAGGGGAGATACCTTGCGCCTTCGCATCAACCAGGTGGAGACCATCGCGAGGGCTACTGAAGACGTACCATCGGAGTTTTTAGCCTTGGCCGAGGTCCAGAAAAAGGATGGTCATTTCACCATCAAGCTGACCCCTTTAGAATGGGCAAGTAGTGAAAGGCTTTCCCTGCACCAGGAAAGAAGCCTTCTTGCCATGGTGATCGACCAATTGATACTTTTAGGCATGCCTTCGATAGAAGACGCCCTGCCGTGGGGATATGCCCTTGCCAAACGAGGGCTTCCTCTTTCCAAGGAGTTACTGGAGATGGTCTTGCGTCTTTCCCGGAGGTATGACAAACACACCATGGAATGGTTTCTCTTTGTCCTCAAAGAGGGTTTCCCTCTGAGTGAGGAGACCACCCACTTTTTGCGGCATCTCACTTCCTGGATAGAGGCATCCCTTCCAGCGGAAAAAAAGTCATCCTCTGCCCAGGAGATCCGGCAAAGGATGGAAACCATGGCCCACTTTCCTCCCTGGATTGGAGAGGTGCTTTCCACTCTCTCCTGGACTCACCATCTCCTTTCCTTGTGGAGAGAAGAGGAGGCCCTTGTCTTGGCCAAAAAGGGGGGAAAACAAAACCAGATCCATATACTTTTCGAGGATGATATCACAGGACGATGGCATATCATCCTCGAATGGTCACTCCACCAGCTCACGATTGTCGTCTCCATGGACCCGGCTATCTGGGAAAAATGGCAAAAAGACATCCAGACCTGGGCTACAGACTCTCAGAAACGCTGGAAGACACATTTTCAGCAGGAGGTTATTGTCCATGTCCATCCCTGGGAAAACCCCTGGCAATTTTTTCTCCCAGAAGAAGAAAATATGCCATGGCGAGGTATCAACCTGTATGCCTAAAGAATCCACAAGGAGGAAAAAATGAATAAAACCGTTGCCCTGAAATATGAACCTGAGTTAGATCAGGCACCCCGCATTTTAGCCAAAGGTGAAGGAGAAGTGGGAAGATACATCCTTGAACTTGCCCAGAAAAATCAGGTCCCTATCTACAAGAATGAGAAACTCCTGGAATCCCTTTACAGACTCAAACAAAACCAGGAAATTCCACCAGAACTCTACCAAATAGTTGCAGAAATTTTCAGTTTTGTGTATGCTTTAAGAAGCAAAAAATAAAACACAAGGGATCATCTATGCCGGAGATGAAACGTATTCCCCTCTCTGATCTGCGTCCTGGAATGGTTTTTGACAAATCTCTCTTTGACAACAATTACAATATTGTGCTTCCGGCAAGAAAACCACTTGATAGGGCCACCCTTGGTATGCTTTACAACAGGGGACTTTCTGAAGTCCAGACCGCAGGAGAGATTGTAGAGGTGGTTGACGAATCGAAAATAAAAGCCTCTCAGCCCCAACCCTCCACAGAAACAGACCCCCACAAAAAGGTGGTTATTGACAAAGAGGCCGCCAAGCATATTGAGTTTTACAAGAATGCTATAGCCAAGGTCAATGCCCTCTATCAAAAATACAAACGGGGAGAAAGCCTTGATGCCAACCAGTTCCAGCAATTAGCCCACGAGTTTGTCAATACCATCATGGGAGAAAAAAAGATCGAGGTCTGGATCAACCTCATCAATGCCGCAGGAAGGGGAGACTATCTCTCACTTCACATTGTGAACACCACCATCCTTGCCCTTCTTTTAGGCAAAAAGCTTGGATATTCCGCTGTGAAACTCATCAATCTGGCAATGGCCGCCCTTCTTTTTGACATAGGCATGCTCAAAGTCCCCACCTACATTGTGGAGAAAGAGGAAAAACTCACTCCCGAGGAGTTCAACCAGATCAAAACCCATCCTATCTACAGTTATCAGGTGATTTCCAGGGAACTCAATCTCCCTGTGGAGATTGCCAGGGTAGGACTGGAACACCACGAGCGCTTTGACGGCACAGGATATCCGAGACGTTTGAAAGGTCAGGAAATCTCTGAGATGAGTCGAATCATGGCCATTGTTGATACCTACGAAGCGGTAACCAAAAACAGGTCTTATCGAGAAAAAAAGGAGTCTTACGACGCCATGCGTCTCATTTTAGGAGAGGGTTCCAGAAAATTTGACCCCGATATTCTCAAGGTATTTCTTTCCCTCATGTCGGTATATCCTGTAGGAAGCTACGTTCAACTGAACAATAAATGCATCGCTCGTGTGGTGGCTTCGGACAGTGTTTCCCCCTTCAGGCCTACCGTCAAAATCGTACGGGATGAGTTCGGGGACACGGTAGAAAACGGAGAAATCATCCGCCTTTCCAAAGAACCTGATCTCTACATTGTGAAGGTGGTATACTCTAACGAGATACAATCAGGCCCCAATGACTCAACACCATAGTACCTCCGCTATCGGAAAATGGGCTGAAGAACAGGCGACTTCTTACCTTGAAAGTCACGGGATAACCATATTAACCAAAAACTATCGGACAAAAGAGGGAGAAATAGATATTATCGCCCTTGAGGGAAGCACACTTGTTCTCGTAGAGGTCAAGTGTCGCAAAGCCACCCAAAGCCACTGGTGCGAGGTCGCTATCTCTCCCAAAAAAATTAAACGAATTTTGAAAACAGCCGAAAGATATATAGAAGAAAACAAAATCCTATTTCAAGAGATGCGGGTGGATGTAATATGGCTCATACGAAGCAAGAACAGTGTCCAACTGAGACACCAGAAAGAGTTCGTGTAGAACCGACAGAGACGCTTCCCGGTCTTGAGGAGGTGATTCTCAAGACACAGAAGCGCAAGAATTTTCACCGGCTCATTGTCAAGACCAATTCGAGTTCTCTCTCAGAAGAGAGAATGCAGATTCTTCGCCAAAAGATCCATGATCCCAATTACATCCGCTTCGCCATCGACAAGTTGGCCGAGAACATCAGCAAAGCCCTCATTGAAGGGTATTTGGAACAAAAGGAGAAGTGAAAAATTCTGTTTCTTGGGGGTTTCTCTTTTCTGTACGTCTTCGTTATGGGTCTTTTGAAAAGTTGTTCCGGAAAAAATTACATTGGAAAAGCCTTTTCCCGAGGAGAAAAGTGAGACCTTTGCACGAATGTGCAAA